>OCZV010000169.1_pt1 | contig 24424 bp, 25 predicted proteins | sample 1539051 | NCBI WGS metagenome assembly OCZV01 (sample SAMEA3113581, study PRJEB22503) | soil metagenome
TCTTTCTCATTGGAATAGTTGTTCTATTGGTGATAATATCAGTTTTAATATTACTTGTCAAAGTACTTGCGCCGATATTCGTAGGCCTAATCGTAATGGTGATAATCATTGGTGCCGGATTGTGGATATATACAAAGATAAAACAGCGCTAACAGAGAACAATATTCTATTCTCACCTGGATTGGCTCCAAGGACCCACTCATTCGCTTAACATATCATCATCCCATGAAAGGTCTATCTACTATGTGTAAAGTAGCGCGGCTTATTTGTACTGGTATATAGTTCACTATGCACCTAGAGGATCTAATTGGACAGCAGTTATGCAATTTGTTTCTTTGTTGACCAAAATGTCCCCCCTGACTCTTTCCATATTTTACAATGTGAGAGAATATTTCTGTGATCGAAAGCAAGGCTTTCGTTATCTATCGTGCTTAACTCTATCCATCGTATTTCTGACGCATCATCTTGAGCTCTTGCCTTATTTTTTGCGTTATCAATAGATGGAACATATCCTATGAATACAGTTGATATTATATGTCCTCTTGGATCCTTTTAGGATCGGAATAGACACCTAAAATATCAGTCAAGATGATAATTTGCGCGCAAAAGTCAGATTACTTGATGATATATTTACAATCTTAGATTAAATTAGATTCTTTATGATAATTTTTTGCGCGCATATCAAAGAGATTAGGCATTGTGATTCGTTCCTCATATCTATTCTCCTTGTCGTTATAAGTTATATCTGTTGTAACCTGTGGTGCATACTCTTCCATCCACTCTCTTTCTTGTTCAGTCCACATCGATGCACCTACTATTTCCTGGATATGCGCGCGCCTTTTTTTCTCCCATTCTTTGATAGACAACTCGGCATCTAGATCTACTAATTCCATATGTTTTGATTCAGAGTATGCAAAAATATAATCGCCTTCGATCCCTAAGGTTGGGAACGCACAATGTTGTAACCCTAAGTCTGTTTGTATATTCTGAATGGTAATGGCCCACCTCAACTTGTCCTGAAATGATTCTCCGTTCCTAGGATTTAGACTTCGTTTGTAACCGATCCAGGCCTTGTGAAGTAAACCCCATCCTTGTCCTCTTGTGTAGCCGCTCGGGCATGGCATCCATCCATCACCTGTAAACCTACTCAATATCAATTTCCTAGGTTTCTTTTCAAATTCATACCCTTCGTTTGTCTTTTTTCTGCGATTTTGGCGTGCAAAATGACGTCTGTTAGATCTACCCCATTTATTCTCTGATTTGACATGTCTGACTTTGTATTGGATTTGGACTGTAGTCATATACCTTATTTAACATATGATGCGCAACCGTCAGATATATACTTGAAATGCCGAGTCTTGGTAGTGTCTAATTTTGCGCGCAGAACCTCGAACAAGTTTAACGAATTTAATATATTTAATATATTGAATGGAACATGCATAATACATAAGTTATAGATATCCAATTGAGAACGGAAAAATTTGGAATGAATTTTACACCTCGCAAATTACATGGAATGTCTTTTGGCCAAAAAAGATCTTTAACTAAAGGTTCTTGCGCGCACAAATATCCCTTAAACTGACTCTAAGTCATCGCAATCCTCTGCAGACTACAGTCGAAACGGTTAATTCGGAACTATAATCGCGTCTAAATCGTCGTTCGGAAAGTATTCGTCGCAACCAAGGAAGATAGGAAATACTATTTGGTATCATTTGGTAACACCTGTAGGTCATTTAATGGAGAGTTAATTAATCTAGTACGCGCAAAAAATGGTTCTCTTCCAACTGAAGAATGAAATTGAAGATTACTACGAGAAAAACAACATAACTAGAGAATGGAAGGTCGAATTACTTGTTACAGCAGTTACAGGTGGTGTTATTCGACCTCTTTACCAGCCAAATGAATTATTCAGATATTTACATTCACCTTATGAGGCTAGAATATTGACTGGAATCCCAGGAAAAAAGTGGTACGAGACAATATTCAGGTACTGTTTAGAATATAACAATCGCTGTTAAGTGTATTCGTAATAATTAAGAAATTAAGGTTTGAGAACCCAATCAGTAACCATTTTGTCTTCGTTCGATTTCTTGCAATCGCGCTGGTCCGATAACTGGCCTTTTGTAATATGGTCATTGTAGTTGTAGGAATAATACTATACTGCAGTGGCACAACAAATTATAAAAAAAGTCCTAATGTTGCCTCCTAACACTGTAAGAATGGGTTGAGAAAAATCCATGGGCATACGAAAACCTATGAGGACACAGTAACTAAAGTAGATTTTGGTTAAATAATTTAGTACCAATAGCTATCTATGATGTTCCTTGCTCCAAAAAAGATTTTAAGTTTCCTTCAACAAAGTTAGAAGGAAGTTTAGGTACTGCCTTACTTTAGAGGATTAATTTTTTCTAATGTTTCACCTACCTGGCCTAACGGTCCTTCTCCTTCCTTGCTCGCTTCCTCGCTGCCTGCCTTCAATTTAACTCCAGTCAGATTGGCCCCTGTTATATCTGCCATATTCACTTCGCCTCCTGTAACGTTAGCTCCCGTAACTTTACCTCCCTGTATTTCACCACCGGTAACGGTGCCCTTTGTTAGATTTCCACCATTAATACTGCCAGAAGATATTTGGCCTCCATCTAGCTGTGCGATTGGTGAGCTAGCATTTTCGCTAGCACCAGATGACTGCGAACTAGCGTTCTGTACCTGAGATAAATCAACACCAGTCATCTCAGCCCCAGTAATGTTAGCTGCTTTAATATCCGCCCCAGTGACTGTCTCATTTTGAATGGTTCCTTTTGTAATGTTACCTCCTGCTAGCTCGCCCTTTACTATCTCACCTTTGGTTATTTGACCAGTTGTTGATGTTGTATTTCCCTGAGCATGGACAGTTAAACCGACTGCTGCTACAGAGAAAACAAAACCAATAGAGAACGCCGTTATAATGGCTATTCTAATTAGTGATTCCATTGCCTTAATAGTTTAATAAATCTAATAAAGGTTTAAGATAGTACATTAACCGCAAATTGTTATGGATGCTTTGCTTGAATCCTTGTAGTGTACCAAAATTGAGGAAAGAGTAGAATTTATACAAGGATTAGAGAAAACTAATTTCTTATAATACTATATTCATTTTTTATTAATAAGATTCAAGTTCTAGAGGCAGCAGGCCAGATATAATTAAAAAGTATCCGGCCCACTACCCAATATGGTCCCACGTAAAGTGGAGTTGTACTTGTAGGCTGATGCTACTAATACAACTTTCTTCTTGCGGGCTATATTATAAAAACATTCTAGTTGTAAGTGAATAGGTACAAAACCTACTATAGCACTCATTATGGTGTTGCCCATCGACTGGTGAACTCTACTTTTGTGTGAAAACAAACCAGCTAAACTATCTAAGCTCATAAACCAAATAAAGGAACATTATATTTAGCGATTGTAATAGATGACACATTGGAATTTTGTTAAATAAACTTACTTCAATTCACTCTTGAATTATGATAAATTCTATCCCTATTATCCAGTCGGTTTGATATATTTTTCATATTCCCGGAGTGTGAATTCTTAGATTTATAAGCGTGGCGTGAACACCTGAATATGCCTAAATTTGACATCAAGAAGGTGTTCGCAGATAGCAACGATGTCTGCATTCTCCACGAGTAGAATTCTCAAATTGTATGCCTGTGGTATCATGTCGGTGATGATGGGAAAATAAGTCCGCTTAGGGTGATTTTTGATCCACGAAATTTCGTTCAGCAGAAGTAGTCGAAAGTCATAAAAAACAATATAGAAACCCCCACACCGACACTGTACTCTTCATAATCCGCAAAAGCAACTACCCTTTACTTCTTTATTTCCAAAAATTTACTTTCAGTCATTTTATACGAGTTTTTCATAATTATGAGATACCTACCATATACAATACGACGCATCTATTGGATAGGTAAGGGGTGCTTGTGTTGATGTTGACATTGACACTTGCTCTTATCCTTGGCATTTACCCTTACCTATCCATTCCTTCATTTTATCACTCAGAAGTTATTTAGCTACTTCAATTTATAATGCCCTTAATCTGGACTTTCTGAATGCATTCGTGCTAGGTGAGTAATGGCGTCTAGGCGTCTATCATTAACCCATTTTAATTACTTAGTCTAGTATATCGTCTTCTCATGATATGTTTCAATTATAGACGGGTATGCTGAAGGTTAGACATCAGCATCCAGCAACAGCAGTTAGCTTCGCGTAGGTTATATTAACCAAAAGGGATAGTATAATATACTAAATGGGGGAAAAGCAAGATGTACCGGGCCAAAGGGCACAGATTGTTGGTCAAGTCGTGGAAAAAGTTGTATCAGACACAAATTTGAATACTACAATCGAATTTGATAATCTTGAGGCTGACATTCCAGAGGCAAAAGGATCAGATGGCAGAGATTTAGGCGGCGCCACTTGGAAACTAAATGGTAAAATTATTTGGACGGCAGAAGCACATAATGATCAAGGCAACGTCTATTAGTTCATGTGACCATTTACTCTTGAGGGAATAGAATATCCTATGATATTATTTGGTAGAAAACACCTTCATGTCTCTGAAAGCGATCAAATTGTAGAGAGTCCACTTAAAGTTTTGAAGTCAGTTAAATCAGGTACTATAAAATTAGAAGTGGCTAACCGGCCAGCATTGAAAATCGAAATAAATAGAAATGACCATGTTGACAGTGATGCCGGTAGCAAAACTATTTTAGAACTGGATCTCTTAGAGCCCACTTTTTTCAGCGTTCTGGATGACCAAACCAGTCTATTTGATAAGTTAAGAACCGCTGCTGAATTAGCACAAAAACTTACAGATAATGGAATCACACTTTTCCTTTTGAGAAAGGGAAAAGAGGCGATCACATTAGGCGAAAGGGCCAGTCCATCAATATCTAGGGTAATAACAAAAAGCGATGATATTCAAGTAGATAGTATAAAAGAATCGGCCAAATTAAAAAATGAATTTGACGATGCCTGAGAGATCAAGTGATTGGTCCTAATGTAATCTTGCTGATCGTTCAAGCATCTTTGTTCAAATACATCCTATCACAGTAGTATTCTGGATATCAGTATCGTCCGATTACCTAAACTGCCAAAATCATTATTACTTTGAGGTAGCTATTTGCTTTGCTAATTTTGTGCACAATGCAAGAAGCCTTTTCTCTTCCCTTAGGATAGAATTTACAGTAGTTGAAAGCTTTCTAGTATTCTTAATTTCACCATTAAGTTTCTTTGACATGGCAGCTAATACTTCATAGTGTGTTACTTCTCCGCTTCTGCAAGACATAGAAATTCTATGGCTTCCGAAGAGTCCGGATCTGGTCTTAAGTTGGTCTGCAAAGTTGGTCTGAAAATATACCTTTAATAATTTCTAACCGTTTCGGATGTGATACGTCATCTGCGTCATTAAAAGTATTATGGAGCAGCCGCGTTCAATAGCTCTGATGATAGCAAGTTTCTAGCGACTCCTGGACCTACAATCTGATCCAAGAAAATAATATCGATTTTTGGATAGTACTTTTCTTTTAAGTGACGGAGATAATTTCCAATCATGCTCCCAGAGTACTCATCTACCACAAGAGTGGCATTCCAGTTTACATCACTTTGTGCAAACAATCCTTCAATAGTATCAGTAATGAGCCATCCTTTCGTCTTGCTCTTCATGAATATTTTCAACGTGATAAGGAATGATGAACATGCTTTTAACATCGTCTGTGTATAGAGTCACGTTTTGCACTCTCGTATGCGGTTATTATTTAACGGTTTAATGCAGATAGGCTATTAGACGAACCAGTGGCTTGAAAGCATTTTGAGTCATTTGGCCGGACTTAAGTACGGAGAAAAAATACAAGCCATAGTGGTAGTGGAAGCCGATTATGACTTCCGACGAGCGATCCGGTTACGAAAGCAGTTAATCGAGATCCTAGCTACAGAATCCAAAAGTAATTGTGGATATGGTTCTGACAGGAGTTATGATAGAAAAATCCTCAGTGAAGTTATTTAGCAGGAACAGATTCTAAAAGATTGTTCGAAACAAAAACAAAGAGTGGACATAATAGAAACGATAGAACCTTCTTGGGAAGGAGTCTCATGTTATGTCCTGTTGTAACTTTTACATAGATTCAAATTGTTTGTAGTCTAATATGTAATGAATTGTCATTCAACTTTGCTAAAGCCGTCGAGAGTACTCACAGACATCCATTAAACAAGATATTGCATGCGGTCGGACTATCATTGTACGCCTTCGTATTATACATACTAGTCTCATTTTTCTTTGGCATTCACGATCACAATCTCCTATTAGCATTGATATTATGGTTAACAGCAATTAATTTGTTTACTCTTGGTCACGCGGTTGAAGGTAATGTGAAAGCGATGACTGCGATTGTAGTATTTAAGCATGTTAAATCGACTCTTCTCAAAAATATGCTACGCAGATAATTTTATTGAGATTTGGTCTCATCTATTCGTATTGAGCCTGTTACGCATCTGTGAAACTTGCAGTTGCCCTCGGCAGTTGCATTTTTTATTTATACGTCATAGACTTCGTTAGTAAGTTTCAAATGGATAAAATTGGAACATAAAACATCTATATGATTATATCATTTGACCTAAAAACCCAATGTGACGATCAGAGATTTCGCTCATTAGTTTATGGTAACCAATAAATTGATGATGAGTAATGAATGAGGATAGTTTGCTTCTGACATAAGTGGATTTTTAAGGAATAAACCTAAACTTACTTTGTAATTAAATAATTACAAAGTTTGTCTCTTACGATAAAATATCCAACAGATTACAATATAAACCCACTTCTTTTATTAAAGCGCCAATATATTTCAACCGTGAAATCTCTAGAGAATTCATCAATATCGCCTACGCATTATTTTCCAGAAGGACCTAACCAGCAGTACAAATTAGTTGATAGAGTTACTGAAGACGAACCTCCATCACTAGCTTCATCCACTATTAGTTGCCAATCATGTAAGTCAAGTTCAATGATTTTTGACGGAATAACTGGAGAAACGATCTGTTCCCATTGCGCTACTGTTATTTCCGATAGGGAGACTATCGTCGAGAGAGATCTATATTCAAAGAATGAGATGGGTCAACCGACTTCACTTATATATCCTGATAAAGGTCTATCAACTGTTATTACTAGTTCGAATACGGATGCATATGGAACATCGCTAAACCAAGATCAAATAAATAGCATCAATAAAATTAGATACTACAATAAACTATCTAACAGTAAGAATCATAGTAGAAACTTAAGAAATGCCTTTTCCGTAATGGCTGCAATCAAAGACAAGCTCACTCTTACAGACCCTGTAATGGAAAGGGCAGCATACTACTACCGCAAAACCCTTGACAGCAAACTAGTTAAAGGTAGATCAATAAAAGAGATGGTAGTTGCTTCAATCTATGCGGCATGTAAAGAAATGGACATCCCTAGACGACTAGAGGACGTTTCCAAGGCAGCAGATGCTGACAACATATTTGCAGGGAAATGTTTTAGGATAATGTCAAAAGAGTTTGGTATTAATTCTCCCTCAGTAGACGCGGCACGCTATATGTCAAAGGTGGCAGAGAATTCTGGCGTGAGCCAAAAGACTTACAGAACTGCGCTTGATGTGTTGGATGTAGTAAAGAAAAATCCTATCTCCTATGGCAAGGATCCAAAGGCACTTGCGACTGCTGCCTTGTATGGAGCTTGTCTTGTGGAAGAAAAAAATAATGTTAGTCAAGCAAAGCTGGCAAAAGCTGGAGGAATAAGTGTAGTTACGTTGAGAAAGAGGGTTTTGGATATACAAAAACTGTTCCCTGAGATGCTGAAATAAAAAGATTAAGTGATAAACCAAAAAAACCTTAGAGTACAAATTCTGATGCATACTTATAGTATGTTGATATATGAATTACAATAAGTGAGGATATGGAATTAGCCCAGAAGAACCAAAAAAAGATTGGGGCAGCCGAAGATAATCCAGAAATGTCGGATCCAGCAGAAAATCTTCACGAAGAAACAGCAGAAATGACCGATAAAGATCAGAATGAGGAAGAACCAAGGTAGCTTTTTTTTGAATGTATCGGATGCTCAACTAGCAACAGGAGTATGACCTACTGTTATTAGCTAGTAAGAAAACTAAATGGCGAGACTAGGCGTATTATAAAATTTCTAACTTTAATTACTTACTACTTATTGTATTACTTGTCTGGGGATGTATTTAATACCTGGGTATATCATATTCTTATTTAGCCATCAAATTTTATAAAGTATTCTTATGTTTGTGAGTACAGCTATAGAATAGGATTGAAATCTATTGCTAACTTTTAGTATTTGAGGGTCTACATGCTCTACCATACACTAAAAGTACAACTTCATTGGAGATCAAACCCGTTCATAGTTAGCACCCCGGGTCGGGGAATGCGCATTTTAACTTGGGTTTACAAAGAAGAAAGGGACGACTGTTAAGAATAGGGGTTGTCAGATGCTTGGTAAATGTCCTCTAGCCACTTGCTTGACAGCAAGGTCTTAAATTGAGTGATTGAGAAGACCATCTACGGTCAGCGATCGCTTGTGCAAATAAACCATTAAAAAGATCTGTTTACCTTACGACAGAACACTACTACTTAAATGCTATCATACATTAACTGCTATTCGACATCTCCGTGTTATAGAACACCGCCTCTAAGTTCTACCAAAAAAAACTTGAGCATATATAAGTTCAGGGTATCATACGCGCCCGGCTTTGCCTGAGTTCAAATCGTAACTATGACTATAGATCATAATTAGTATAATGCTATCTTATATATAGGATAGTGATGATATAGCTGCAATGTCATAAATATTGCAATTTAACTTTTTTTAGAAGGCCTTGAAGATTGGAATAAATAGCGACACCTAGAAGAAACTATCTGCAGGTTTTATAACGGTCACATTGAACATTGTAAGCTTCATGATCTATCCCGACTAAATATTCTAGCTGAATATTGTGCCAATTTCCGTAATGCTTGAATCCGCTGCTCCCTTTCTATTTCAGCTCCTTCAATTGCTGAAGAAAGATAACTTATAGATTTATCATAGGTTTTGCGAGCTACCGGATATGGTACTCCATCCTTTCCACCATGAGCAAAATTATATTTCACAGGATCTTGCCAAGAAGCTTTAGTTCCGAATATTATTTCACCAATAAGAGATAGAGCTCTAACTGCAGCTGGTCCAATACCTGGAATAGAAATTAGTTGCTCGTAATTTTGTGGCTGAATGTCGTAGCTTTTTCTGAACGCTTCCCAGTCTAATCTGCGAGGCATTTCGTAATGTTCTCCATATTGTTCATCGTTAGCATTATTGTCATTTTCTTTCACAATCCAAGTGTCTAAGGTATTATTTTTTTCTCGAATAGTATGTATCATTCCTCCAACTTTATATACTGATGATTTTAGATTATTTGTATCGCCATTTGCCAGCTCCACACATATTTTTTGATTGTCTAGAGAATCGGCTGAAGTCATATTAAGAATATTTGGACTCTTACATTCGCTAATAATTCCTGTATGTGGTTCGGACACGAAGTTCTTTAAATTGTCCGAATTCCAATGGTATCTTCTTGCCATTTTGTTATGAGGATTCATCCCTTGTTGCATTACAGCCCAGTCGCCGTGTTCGTCAAAAAGAATTACATGGTGATATAAAGAGTAACAGTCTTGTACTGCAGCATTATCTACTTTTGCGGCCATTCTGCTTGCGTACATCAAATCATCAATCTTAGTAGAAGATAAATTATAATATTTTTCAGCAAGTTTTGGAATATCATTTTTTGTTTGTGTAGCCCTCTTTCCTTTGCCGCCCGCAATAGATATCGCATGAATTTCTTCCTTAAGTGATTGCTTCAAAACTCCTGTAACAACCGTTGTAGCTCCTGAAGAATGCCAATCAAATCCAAGAACACAACCAAAAGCTTGAAACCATAGCGGATCAGATAGCCTTCTTAGAAACTCACCTTGGCCATATTCATCTATAATTACTTTTGATATCGAATTGGACAGTTTGATCATTCTTCTAATCAAATATGGAGGAGCATGTCCGCCGTGTAATGGGAGATTAATGGTAGCCGCAGAATTAGATCTCAAACCTTATATCTAAAACGGATACCGTATCTAACCTATATACTAAGTGCATATAAAATTGAATCACAAGAGTCTATCCCCAATCACTAATGATATTTGAATACGTTCACGCTCAGGACCTCTGACAAGCAAAGAAAACTTATCACCGGAGCCTTAAGGAGTTAATATCCGGTTCTGTGAAACCCAAATTAAACGCACACCTAATCGAATTATTGTATATCAAATCTCAAATCTCATTTGTCTACCTGTCAAAAACATGTAAAAAATATATTTGCCATGCATATATTGCAGATTCGTTTGTGATATAAATAATATTAGATTTGCAATGATTAAATAGTTTGTCTAGTAATCATTTTTGTGACGAACGAAGTAAAAAAGGATTATAAAGGTAAGGATCCTATGTCACCAGAAAAAATAACATCTCATGAGCCGACTGCTATAAGCAGAGACCCCGAGGACATCAAGGAAGGTGTTGCGGAATCAACAGAAGAATCAAGAGAAAGGCTCAGAAGAAGTGGTATGACGAAAGGAACAGATAAATCCTAATTTTTTTCTATACTGTCTAATGTCGTAATCCTATAAAGGAAGGATAATAGAGATTATTCAAGAACTGTCATTTCCGATAAAGGGGTCATTTTTTGACCGTTCTTCTACTGACTAATGGAAAAGGCATCCTAATGGATTTTTGGGCGCTATTTACAACAAGTGGAGACCATGGAAACTAGAAAGTAGAAAGGCACTATCAATTATAGTTTTTCCAAATTAACCTACATTACACGCACCTAGAACCCTTTGCCTCCAATCCTTAGTACTCTCTCATCATATTTACTTTGACTCACCAGCTTTGACAATTCTACTGCTCCACGAATCATTTTAGTAATATCTTTTTTCATCTGACGAGAGCTATTCATATCTTGCAGATTATTTTCAGTATCTTCAGCATACCAACCTTTACTCCACCCTACAAAAGGAAATTTTCCAAAAATGAAACCAAGCTGTGACCAAAATGTCATTAGCTCGCCGGCAACGTGTTGTACATTATCCTGACCGCCAGTGATAATAAATGAGGCTACCTTATTTCTAATAGGATGTATGTCGTGAGTGATAATTTGGTTCTGAACACAATTCATTCTCTGAATCATTTGATAGTAGAGCGAACTAGAACTACCCCACCTTATCGGCGTTGCAAGTACTACAACATCTGCCCACAGAATAAGTTTCTCGTAGATTAGTATCATCTGATCGTCCTTGTCCATCTCTGAAATTGAACATGGAAAAATACATGCTTTGGCATTCTTGGAATAATATCCCTCGCAATGTTTGAAGGATAGATTTCTTAACTTAATCATTAGAGTGTTTGAATCAAATTCGTTCTTTGCGTATTCTAAGGCATATATGAGAGCCTGCTCAGAAGTGCTCTTACGAGGTGCAATTTCATCATTTAAATTCGTAGTGGATATGCCAAGTACATTTCTCTTCCTGTCAGTATCTGTGATAAGTTGCTCATCCTTGTTCCTATGATTTAGAAACGTGTTGGCGGAATTTTTCAAATTAATATATGCTTTATGTGGCTTTGTGACTCTTTTACCCAGATTCGTAGGAACTAAATTTACATACAGCTTTCCGTTAATTACTTTAGTTTCGTATGAATCCACACTATCTCCTCCTTTGTGTGGTGACTTACCGTCAATGATTGAATATTTCCAGCCATGCCATGGACACGTTACTATGTATTCTTTTAATAATCCCTGACTCAGCGGACCGCCCTCATGTTTGCAGCTATTTGATATGGCATAGTATTTACCTTGTGCATTAAATATAGCAATTTCAATTTTAGATCCCCTTTTATTGTCTATTGAGAAGCTCTTTGATTTGCCCAAGCTGACATCAGATGCCTGACAAAGATAATGAAAAACATCATCATCACTATATTTATTGTTATTACTCTCACTGCCATAATCCTTTATTTTCTTCATATCAAGTATTTGATAACGTATGAAAATATAAGAACTGCGACTTTTGTCCAGACTCTCTCCTTTCTTAACAAATGGGAAAACGAAAATTAGCCCAAATATGTCATAAAATACTCCAGATATGTTCGAGCTAGAGTTTCAAATTGGCGTAGTCTGATAGACTTCGTGACATGTATCGATACGGATATCTGTTTGTATTTACTGTCACCTTTACATATAGCCAAACCAGATACTAACAAGGTCTAGTACGACGATGACATTGTGTAATATAATCATATTTAGCATGGGATTGTTTCTATTATAAAGGGAAAATTTTCGTCCAACGCATGATGATTCTTTTAACTGAATGCATTAGACCTTTCTGCTGGCATACGGCTAAGTATATATCGCTAGTGATAGAATATTGTTAATATTCCGTCATTCTCACCTTTGTTGTCAGGCAACTTTGTAATTATCTAATAGATCTAAAATGCTGCAATATTTGAGGAAAGCTCATGAGTGACAATTCTTGCACGGTATTAATTTTTTTATATTCGATCAGGCGATTATATATTAATCCATCAGATGATACATGATAATAACAAAAAACTCGCGGCATTTGAAGCAGAATTGAAGCATCTTGCTCCTCAGTAAACTTTGAAATCTGTAAGTTCGTCGGTGAATTGGCTGTACTGTCACCCTGAGTCTGAGGACTGGTTATGCCACAATTCAAGGCGGAACAAGGACTACAACAACTAGACTTAGGCCAGTAAGGAAGCTACTCTAGAAGAAGAATTGGATAGAGTACTTAGCTTCAGTTTATAGCCTAATGAATCATAAAAAACTATTATTCATTACTCAAAAGTTTTTCAATAATTTCTACAGCTTCCTCTTCAGTATTACGTATAATTGGAAAGCTATCATCGGTTATGTTTCTCTGTTTCTTGATCTGTAATAGCCTCTCTTCTTCCTCTTCAGAAAAAGGATAAATTATAAACTTGTTCTTAGGTTCTTGTCTTACCGTTCCATTCTCATCAGTATACAGTCTAACATTATCACCAGTGTATATTGTACTGCGTAATATACAAGACAGTGACTTATTATTACTCGTATATTTAAAACACATATCATTTGAATGTGTTAAATGTTCTATCGTATCACTCCCACCTTTGACACGAAAGAAATTAGTGTATACCTTGCTACAGTCTATTTCAATAGGACCTTCCATGTGGATCTCGTCTTATAATTCATAATTTCACTATTTATAGCTAATATCGTCGATTTACAGCGTGACAGTTACATTCGCGTGTAATGTTATCACTATATCTACAAGACTTATGGTCCTTTGTTAGGCATGCTATAGGCATGTTAGCGACAGGTTCATGTTATCAATATCTTACCTTCCATTCAAATGGATTGTAACTAGCGGGTTGATCCTCCTCGGTTAGATATTTTAGGTATAGTTGAATTCGCTTTTCAAATACATATTGTCATATTCTCCGTGCGATAATAGAGTATACTGGTCGTCCAGAAACTAGTCTAAATCTGGGGGAATCATAACCGAATCGAGGTCGTTCTCATTAAAATATCGGTCAAGTTAGAAGGGGCTTGAGAGTGCACAGAAACTAACCTAACATTTTAACGCCTCTAATGAAAAACTCTTGATTGGGAAGCAAATGGTGCGCAGCTTCTACTAAGTCTGTTCGGGTGACCAAAAATGACGCATTCGTATACTGATCGGTTCCAAACGATTCTAAAACATTTCAATTTGAGACTAGGTAATCGAAAGAAACTTTTTTGAATTTGATATAGTTTTCTTCACCAATGCTGTTTGATATGTTTAGTTAGGTGGAGGTTAGTAAGAATTTTCTGAGTTTTAAGTTGCATGCCTAACAATGGATCTAATGATATCTCCTCCTATTTGTGAATTAATAGACTGTTCTATTTCCTGCGCAGCAATCCCTCTTGCGTGTCTATATTTTCTGTAATCCTGATCCACTTCGATTGCTGCAGTTAATATTTTACTCCTTCTAGAAGACTCTGACGATTGTAGGAACATTTTCGTATCTTTTGGTAAGCAATGTCCACCTATTCCATCTCTTGGCTCAAGTATATTTACATTCCATTTAGTATTCAGAGCTTCCTGTAATTCTAGAAAGTTTATGTTATCGTTATTTGCTTGGCAGTACAGGTAGAGATCCTCTGCAAAGGCTATCTGTAAATATCTATGTGCATTTTCGGCAATCTTTGTTATCTCGGCTATTTCTATATTTGATACAGGATGTAAAGGGATCCCTAGATTTTCAATACTACGGCTACCGTGATCTATACCTCTAGCAGTACCTACGTTAGCACTGCTACTTCCCATGTAGAACTGCATAGCTTCTCTAAGACAACAGCCACAGACCCCTCCTACGACACGCATCTGATCAACACCATGTTCCTTTTCTTCTACAGCATACCATCTATGAGGCACGTGTGCAACATGTACCCTGTGATTTAGCATTTCAAATATCTTCTTTGATGTACCCCTCGGAATAGTACTCTCAATAGATACAAGAACTCCGTTCTTCGCATCTTTTGCAATCTTCTCCTCAACAATAGATAGCAACCCGTCTATCTGCGGAGAATATATATCATCTGCTTTATGGGTGGACACACATAACACAAAGACATCAAATTCACCAAAACTATTTTCATGAGCTTTCTTTATTGATCCAGTTTTCTCTGCTCGTTTCATTGCTTGCGTACTGATGTCATATCCATAAGTGTCAAATCCCCTTTCCCTTATGTACTTAGCTACAGGTAAACCTAATTGTCCTAGCCCAACAACTAGAACCTTTGTTTTACTAGAGGGCAATGATGATTTATCCATATTAGATTCACTTTGGGGTAGTAAAAGAATGATGTAAATATGGTCGTACTACTACTATCGATCTTTTTGTTTCCTCCAAATCATTTCTTGCATCAAATCCTCGACCCGTACCGTTTATTCTAGGAATTGTCCTAGACTGATTTATACTTATTTCATTTGTTAATATCTTTTGCTGCTGTTGTTGTTGTGCAATTATATTTGCTAATAGCGAAATTACGGAGAAAGTTGATAAAAGTATTCCAACTCCTCCAATAGCTGAAAGCATTGCCTTCTTGCTTATCAATTGCTTATATCTTGTCACAGTGGAATAATCTGGCTATCCTATTAAATCCATTGTTCACCTATGATACGTAACTTTGTTACCTGTTATCTTGAAGTATGCCTGCTGATCTATTACAGTTGAAGGTGATGATTTATACATTATGAATCCTTACGGTCATTATTGTCTCCTTACTACCCTCAATAAGCCTAGTCCTAATAGGATAAAACCTAGTGCGATCAGGGCTATGTATACATAAGAAAATGCTATAAATTCAAACCCAAAGTTGGTTCTATTATTTTAGAGATCGCAAGTAACAAACCGCCTATTATGATTCCATCTTCATTCAGGACAGTAAATTCTGCGATCTTCGTCTGTCAGCCTAAACCTGTTAGTACGATCTTTATGGATTTGCACCACAACAACGCAAGCATTAGAACACCAATTTCAACAGAAGTTTTAGTGTCGACGGAACAATGTTAGATAATTCATTCTTCTCCTTATGTTTTTCAAGTAGTCGGTAATTCCATTGAATTTGCTTCCTCTTCCTCTCCAGATATCTTTTACATATGCTCGCCTGCGAATAACCTAAACTTTTTTGGAACACTTTTTCAGTTACCTCTTATATTATCAATATTCATAATGGGACCAAAATAGAGAAGATATCTAAGACTTAATTAATAGTCATAAAGCTAGCAACCTAGAAAAACTTTCAATGAAACAAAAGACGGTAGAGGACCGAGGGAAACTACTAGCAAACTCTGATCCTCTACCGTACGGAACTGGTGTCGGTTGCACATACTATATGACGTGACAACGACTTAGTTCGACAGCTTCAATGTAGCAATAACGACTACATCTTTACTAAAACTGTAGAAGCTAAATAGCTTATCTCAATGTTTTTCCCTAAAAGATTTTGGTTCTTATTTTTATATTATATTTGTGAAGGAGACAGCTGACAGTGGAGTCTGTAAATCACTCGTAATGAAACTCGCTCATGACAAGATATGGGAGTAGGATCCTAAAAACTTCGATACTTTAGCTAAGTGAGTGAGTGGGCTGTTTGAGCCTACAGCATCACTTAATGTACGATTGGTCAAGCTCCAAACCTTACAAACTCTGAACTTGAGAATGTTCCGCAGTTATCGGATCCTGGAACTATGTGCTTGTACTATGTAGATATCCCTCCGCAGAATTTAAGGATTGTAAATATATGTCTGTATATCAGTAACGATATCGAACCCTATTCCCGTATACACTACTATCTGTTAATGTAAGGTAGGATTTAGATTTTTGCGCCAGGCGATTTTCCGAAGTAGGCTTTAACTTGAGGTCTATACAGAAAGTATACTATTGCTATGTTGATTGCCAGGTTTATTGCCGAAAAGAAGTTTCCGCTCACAATTGAGATAATGGCAAGTGCAATTCCAATGTACGATAGGATTAATGTAACAGACCACGCCCATCCCTTTGCCTTAAATAGGCCATAACTAACGACCAGATATCCAATTCCTATTGCTATTAAAACGCCGCCTATCGCGAAAAATACTATGCCTAATTCAGGAACAAGTGCCGCAAATCCAAAAACAAAAAGTCCGCCAGCGATAAAAACTACCCCTGTTATGATAACGAGAATTGCTATTACTTTAACAGCAAGAGGTCGATGTTTAGAATTTCTTTCCGTATTGTATCATGTCTTTGTAATTACCTAGGAATATAATTAATAGGGTGAAATAATTTTATGATACGGCTAACATTATGTTAACTTTGTCCCATCTTATGGGGCGTTATTTTATTGATCGCATAACATCAAACACATGTGAGTCAAACATGATTACTCGTCCTTTGGATATATGCACTTATAGAACTACATACATAATGTCAGTAATTAGCGTCACGAGTCAAAATGATGTGTCCCTGAAAAACGGGATTCCATTTTACTTGGCAGGAATTGCATGCATTTCAACAGGAGACCGGCGGCTTGAGCTCAATAACTACAATCTCCTTGGCCAAACCCTGAGGTGGAGGTGTGGAGTCGGTATTAGACGATACCACTTCCCAGTTAGAAGGATGTTGTATTCTTATACCAAAATGAGGATTTTCATAAGTCACCCATTGTTGTTCTTGGAATGAATCAGAGTCATGCTATGCAACAGGGGGAGGAATTTAAATGACAAACATGGTACTGTATCTTTGTCAGGAGAATGCAATAAGCTAGGTTAGAATCAGATGGATAGATAAATTGAGGTGAAAATTCTGTTAACGCTATATCTCTGAAGTCACTGGCTTTATTATTAATCCCTCTCTTCTTTGCTACTCAGTAATCCTAAACGAGTTTAACATTATTCGTTTAGAAAATCATCTTCATTCTTTGCAGCAAGGACATCGGTAACAGATCCTAAAGTCCCTTTGACCTTTAGAATATGCTGTTCCAAAATACAAGTTGCTGCAAGGTATTTCCTTTTCTCCAGTAGTCATATTTTTCTTTTAATTGATCCTTATTATCTTCCTGCCTCAATATTCCTTGTGGCTATCAATTCAGATTCAGATAGACTTAGAGGATTTCTACAAGCAAAGATAGCCAATAGGAAGAAACAGATTCACGCCACTAGATCAGGTGTATAGAATCGTGGGTTCAATGTAAGATTCAATTGTTTGGGCTAGCAGTTGATAGAAATGTATTTACTATCTAACAACAGCAGCAGCGCAAGAGGAGGACAGTCTATCCTGTAACTAAAGGTCTAAGATCTCCGCAGACAGAGAAGCAATACAAATGGCATTATGGGTTGGGCGACCGTGGTCTCTTAACATAAGGCACTCCTTAGGGATTTTGTTGATACCTTGAAATATGATGTCTCTAGACGGACTGATACAATGGTATCTTCTACTCTCTCTTCCTTTTCTTCATGTAAGTTGGTTACTGAATCAGCAATGGAAATACAGCAGAAGATTTTATCTTCTAGTATTGGTAATAGTAGAACACGGCTTCTTCAAGGACAACGGCAACAACAGTCCCATCGACACACCCATGAAATCATCAAACAGATTCTTCAAACTGTCCATTCAAGGACAAGAAAAGGCCATTATTGCAAATCACTAGATATAGCATATGGGTGTGAGTTAACGTGGGCTCAGTTCAGACAGTATCGAGACCTATTACTTAGTCGTAAACTACTGACTTCGCCTGATACTAAAGACTTCTCACATTACAAAATTACTGATAAAGGCCTTCGATATCTACAGTTATTCAGCGAGATTGAAGACTATCTAGAGCCTATAGTCAATACATAATAACAAATATCTAGTGTGTGTGCCAGAAGTCCCACACACACGACATTGCCAAAAGGGATTCATACCCAAAAAGGCATCCGACAACCATGGCCTATCTATCAGGCATTCTCCTGGAAGATACCTTTTCATTGGTATCTATTGTTTATTGGACTTAAATCCATAGCGACGATTCTCGCGTCTGGAGAATAAGAAGGTATGACATCATAACTATATCAAATGAAAGGAAACCGAAGACATATAGTTAGTCGTCAGGTTAGTAGGCTGTTGCTGTTCGTTTGTATGCCACGAAAGAGGAGAGTCATACGACGTCAGCCACCTCATCCTCGTAACCGAGACAGTTATGATATCATTCAACAAATACTTTGTATAGTCTATTCAAATGCAGGGGGCCGCAATAACAAGTCATTTGAGTTAGCGTATAGATGTCAACTAGATTTGTCCTTGTTCTTTTACTACAGGGATTTACTCATAGTCCATACGTTACTGCGCATTTCGTCTAATACAGACTCGACGCTATGAAATAACCCCCAAAGGCAAACGTTTCTTGAAGATATTCGCTGAGATAGAGGACGATTTAAGGTCTTCCTAAATTTACTATCTGCAGCAGTTCTAGCACTAGTCAAACAACAATATATTAGGAAAACCGTGCCAGTCATTTGGTTAGGTTGTTATTGGTTTGGATACAATGGAAGAATTAGACCGAAAAAGAGAACTGGCTTTGACTGCATTACAGGAAAAACTTACTGATGCCAGGAAAGACCGTCCAGAAATGCTAGATGAAATTACTGTCATTGAAAGGGCCTTAGAGATGATTGAGGATTTGGATAACTATGTTGAACGATTTAACGAGTTAGAAGTCCTTGTGCGCAGTTTTTTAGCCGATGCGGAGAGCCAGCCTCCCAATATTCCAAATACTGACCGGTTAAATAGGCTCAAGAATATAAGGACCGCTTTGAATGTCTATAAGAATGCATATGCCAACTATGCTGTCGAGTTAGCAGTAGTCAAGAAGAAAAGAGATTAAAAATATTCTTTAATGCGTTACCAGTTCGAAGGTAGGGAGTCCTGACCCCTCGTGGTCCAGATGTTCTCATGAATCCAAAAGGCAAGTCAAATATGATTCACAAACCTTTCGTTGGAGTCTGAGGGTTTTAAGGTAATCCAAGAAGAGAAACGAGAGCCCTCATCGGGCCTATTGAAACTTTCGACACACAAGCCAGTATCCACGATGACTTTTGATGCTTTCAGGATGTCGTTACATGATTGGGTCAGTAACGAGCCATGACAGGTTTTCGCTCTAGTTCTGCCGTTAATAATGAAGTATAATAGGTTATTGATTAGATTAAAGAAAAAGAGGAGGAATCAGAGAACAAACATATTATTGTCCCATCATTCCCATCATTCCATTCATTCCCATCATTCCATTCCCCATTTTTTCTTCCATCATTGGAAAACATATATTCATACTCATTACTTGTTCCATGTCTGCTTCAGTCATGTTACCCATCCCCATCATTCCATTCATTCCGTTCATGCCACCATCTGACATCATCTGTTGCCTCATCATATCCATCATCATACCCTGAGTTGCGTTATCTCCTCCACTCCCACCATTGGTTAAACCACCATCTTCCGAACCAAACATGCCGGACAATGATCCAAGTAATTCATTGGGGGAAGTACACGTCATCGGCATGATGAACACTCCCATGTTAAATGGCATACTCGACATGTTAGCACTATCAGTGCCCATCATGTTCTCACCCATCATCATCATGCTTTCATCATCCGTTTCATTACTACCACCAAACCCAGTAATTAAATCCATAAGATTATTTTCTGTCGTCTGCCCGGTTGCTACTGACACGAAGGGCGTGGAAAAAAGCCCAGCGAGTACTGTAGCAACTAAGGCTGAATACACTAAACTCAGTCGATACATTATCCATAAAATCGTGACATCTTACTTAAGAAGTATCTTTAGTTTATGAGATGACGACTTGGATATCTTCAGGTTATTTTGCAGTTCTGGCATTAGCATAATCTTACATCTATAAATGGACACTTTGAATTTTCAAGTCAAAATCTATGATAAGTGAGGATGAGAAGAGTCTCTAACTGCAGATAAGTTCGTCTAGCCAAACCTATCGCGTCACAAATAATGGAAGGATACCTGTTTGGGAACCCACTTGGAAAATATATTACGTCAGGTCTTGTTGCTCTAATGGTTATATCATCTCCCATTGTCATGATAGTTAATCCAGCGTTTGCAGCAAAGTCTTCGCCATCATCTGATGATGGTAATACTTTGGCGCCATCAACTATAGGTCAAGATGGAGGTGATTTTACAGCTCAGGCACCTCTTTCTTCTTTGACAGCAAGACCTACAAATAACATTGTCAACACTAACTCTTTCTATGATGATGTATTTCTAACTGCTACCGCAGGTGCAATCAAGACCATACAAGTCACATTTCCAGCAGGGACAACAATACCAAGCGGTGCTTTCTTTAACGAAGCGGAAGGTATAGGTCCAGGAACTGCAAGCAAATCTGGACAGACTATTACATATACAGTGACGAATGCTGTGAATGTACCTGCAGGTACAAAGATAAGACTAGAGTTTGCAAATATCAATAATCCTCTAAGTCCCAGCGCTAACTAAAAGGTGACAGTTACAACTAGAAATGCAGCCAATGCAATAATAGATGGTCCTACGCAATCTACGGCCTATACTATGAAACAGGTAGGTACTAATGCTATTGCCGATAGCAGCATAACCAAAACAAAACCTGCTGAGAGTTTATGAAGAAGGTATCGGTTGCTGATAACGCAGCAGGCCATGCCAGAGGATGGAATCCTAATGGAGTGGCAACAACTTTCTCTATAACTGAACCCTTGGCGGATAATCCTATTAACATTGGATCTAGTGCAATAGGAAACCTTTAGCAGATATAATAATGGAAGGATATTTTAGGGAATGATGGCCTATAAGATCAGAACAACAATGGGTGGGTGGGCTACTACTACTAGCGGATGACATCAGCCCACTCACTCTAACTCTATAGAAAAAATTTTCATAGTTTGGTCTCTAATAAGAGATAGATATAATAGAACTCTACCCAGGTGGCAGTCAGTTACCATAGCTGGCGTTTTTTGAATTACGATGCAGTCAGTGAGAGGTATCAGAATCTAATATTAAACTGGTCCCTAATTAAATCCCCAAATTCTCCGTCAGACATACTTTCTCTAGCTTCAAATGTTTTGATTGCATCATTTCCTACTACATATCTTAGTTGAGGGTTATCAGACATAACAGCACTAAGAATAGTCTTAGCAACTTCAGCAGGATGCATTGAATTTTCTTCCATCTTCCTGAATGTCTTTGACACATTGGCTGCTTGTTGTGCATATGGTGAATTAGGACTGGTTGCCTTTTTAGCAATTTTGATATTTTTCCAAAAGTTTGATCCAACTGCTCCAGGTTCTATAAGTATTATCTTAATTCCAAAGGGTGCAAGTTCATACTGTAAAGACTCAGATACGCCCTCTAATGCAAATTTAGAGCCGTGATAAAAGGCACTAAGAGGAATTGAAACCCTTCCTCCCATAGAAGTTATATTTACTATTTTACCGCTCTTCTGCCTTCTCATAATAGGAATTGCAGCTTGCATAACTCTTATTACTCCAAAAAAATTGGTTTCAAACTGTTTTCTTATTTCCTCCATCGAAGTTTCTTCAAGGGCTCCTCCTAATGCATAACCTGCATTATTAACTATAACATCAATTCTGCTATTTTTCTTGATTATTGTATTAATGGTATCTATTACTGACTCATCGGAGTCAACATCTAATTGGACAACATCTAATGGCAAATTCTCTTTTTTTACGATATCTGCAATCTGATGTGCTCCCTTTCCTTCTAATTTATGTACTGTTGCATAAGTATAGAATCCACTTTTTGCCAGTAATTTAGAAGTCTCAAGTCCTATTCCACTTGAGCTTCCAGTAACTAGTGCTATTCCTTGTCCTGACATATTCCTGGATGTTGATTAGAAATATCCTTTAAGAAGATTTACAATTGGACCTACTGTAATGGTTGCTCTTCTTGTCTGCGGTCGATTGTGCATTTGGCATCAATTTGACACTTATTATTTTCTCTATCAAGCTACTTTGCATTCTCTTAAGGAATTAAGAATATGTTTGATAATTTGTCGTTGAACTATATTGATAAATATTGTGATCTAGACCGTAGTTACGTGTGTGTGCCACATGTATATCTTTTAGTGGAAACTAGTTTTGCTTAATATTATCTAGTCCACACATATTCCCGCTACTGCCCTTTTCTTGAAGATGTAGGGTGTTACCACGATACTGCCTGCGTTATGATGAGGCAATGAAACACAGTAAGGTCTTCGCTAAAGATTCTAGCGTTTATTTCGATTGTGGACATTTCTTTCTCTAATAGCTATATGCGGCTTATGGATAACTTCCGATCGATGAAGATAGACTAATACTGACCAAGCTAGTAACTAACCAACTTCTTACTCTGGCGCATCTTCTGTCTTCTTCTAGATATGAATACACTACACAGGATTTATTTACCAGTAACAATGGTCGCATTTTTCTGCGATTTCATTATCTATTAATTTCCCTTATGATTCATCATTTATCTCTTTTTGCTTTTTAAATCAACGAGATCTGATACTAATTTCCAACTAATGGTGCTCACAAGAATAGCTACAAGTAATACAAATACAAATACTGCAAACCTCATTTGGTGTGCATTAACATTCAAAATTAGGGTCATATCAATATAGCGATATCAATTTAGCAATAGTGGGGCAGTATTTAAATATAGTAACGCACCGACTTGTATAAAGTACGGTACTAAGTACGGCACTTAAGGTTAAGTACCATTTAATGGTCGTACATTCATGATAGCAGATCCTGAAAATAACTCCTAAATTGAGTCTGGAGGGATGAATCGATCAATGGATGATGAAAACCAAAACAAACGCTGAATGTACCCAAAGTATATTAGACGTAGGCTATTATTTATAAGTTTTATATAGTTTATAGTTCTATCGTCGCTTAATGAATTTTACAAAAAGAAGAATTCTAATGACAACAATGTTCGCGGCAGCAGCAACCTTAACAGCAGCAATACTAGCTACGTCAGCAGTAGGGACATCAACTATTACCGCAGTTTTTGCACAGGGTGACAATATGACAGACGGAGGAAATGCTACAGAAGGAAATATGACTGGTACTGATATGGCAGGAAGCGGAATGGCAACACCTCCAACAATGACACCCTGAGGCTAGCCCAAATCCATAACTTGCCATAATTTTTTGAAATTATTAGAAATTCTCTGGGAATTACAGTGTTATTAATGTGACTTCGTTAACCTGCCGTAATGGACTATATCCTTCAAATCCTGCTTTAGCATTTATGAGCAACCGTAGCCTCGGTCGGTTCGATGCAGCAGCCACTTCAGAAGCATTTCATATTTGACAAAACAAGTGAACAAACTTATTCTTTACCGGTGTACCTCTGACTCCTTCTAAATATGAATTACTCTCAAACTAGTAACAAAGGCAGTGCGACCATGAAGTGATAGTAGTTTAAAAAGATTCATGGCTGGACCACCTTATGCAAAGCAACGCACTTCTATGTATTGCCGCAGCGCCACCTATCCCCATATCGCTGCAGGGAACTAAACTACCAACCAAGAATAAATAAGCATTCCCAAAGTTGGATGGCTTACTACTAGCATAAGGATTAGGAGATAACAAAAAGTAACGTCATTTTGTGTACCTTAGTTACATTCCACAAGAGTAATTAACTAGAAAATCAGCAAGTAAGATCGGCCGAAAATATTG
>OCZV010000170.1_pt1 | contig 24387 bp, 18 predicted proteins | sample 1539051 | NCBI WGS metagenome assembly OCZV01 (sample SAMEA3113581, study PRJEB22503) | soil metagenome
GAACCAGAACATCCCTCCCGCCACCGGCTGACCGGTGGGAACGCGGCGGGCAACCGAAAGCGAGGAGACATGAGACGGAAGCGAGCAATCCTGGCGGGCCTGGTCACCACGGCGGGCCTGTTGGTTTCGGGCACGATCGCCGGCGCCGAGAGCCCCTGGGAGCAGGCGGATGTGTTCGGTCAGGGCATGGGCGGTCCAACCGTGGCCCCCGGCGGTGCGAAGATCCTGCGCACGGCCGACGGCCTAAGCGTGTCGCTGTCGATGCCGACCCCGGTGCCGGGGAGCTATGCCTATCCGGTCGGCCCGACCGCCACCGGCGAGGCGGGTCACCCCGAGGCGTTCAGCCTCTGGGCGTTCCTCTTCTTCAACCCCGAGGCGTGCGACGGGGACTGCGACGCCGGTGACCTGATGACCAACCCCGATGTCGTGGCGGGCGCCTTCAACGTGGCCGGCCACCTCGTAGGTGGACCCAACCTCACGCTCACCGGGCACGTCAACCCTGGAACCCCCACCTTCGGCGGAGCGATGGCCGAGACGGTCGGCGAGGCGCTGAGCCGGGGGTTCTCGATCGCCGATGCGGAGATCCACATCGCGGTGGCGCCGCACGGCGCTCTGGATCCCAGCCTCCTGCCGGCCCAGATCACGACCCCGACGGGCGATCCGAGCTTCTGGTGGATCGCGCTCTACAAGTGACGACGCAGCCGGAGCCGAACGGTGCGCGCCATCGTTCGGCTCCGGACCTGGGTCGACGCGAGTTCCTCCTGGGCGCCGGGGCCGCGGCGGTCGCCGGCTGGACGGTGGCCCGAGCCAGCGGCGCTCTGGCGGGCACGGGCCCGCGTTTCCAGGGGGTCGACGAGTTCGACGCCGACGTGCCCACCTCCTGGTTCGACGTGGCGCTCGACCTGGTCCGCACGACGGCCGGCTACAGCCCCCCTGTGGCATCCCGGGCGTTCGGCTACACGGGCGTCGCCCTCTACGAGGCGTTGGTGCCCGGGATGGACGGGTACCGCTCGCTCGAAGGCATGCTGGCCGGCCTCGGCGGCGTGCCCGCCGCCGGCCGCAAGACCGCGTACCACTGGCCCACCGTCGCCAACGCCACGCTCGGGTCGATCCTCCGGGACCTCTTCCGCACCGGCCGACCCGAGCAGCTGGCGGCCGTCGACGCCCTCGAGTCGTCGTTCCGCGACCGCTTCCGACCTGGGCTTCCACCCGGGGTGTTCGGACGCTCGGTCCGGCGGGGCCAGGAGGTGGCCGCCGCCGTCTTCGACTGGTCTGAGGGCGATGGCGGTCACGAGGGGTATCTGACGAACTTCCCGCCGTACGACGCTCCCGTCGGGCCCGGCTACTGGGTGCCCACTCCACCCGACTTCCTCCCCGCGCTGCAGCCGTACTGGGGCATGAACCGCTGCCTCGCCATCCCGGGCGGAGCCGCATGCCCACCCGGCGACCACCCTCCGTTCTCCGAGGACCCCGGGTCCGCCTTCCACGCCGAGGCGGCCGAGGTGTACGAGGCGGTCAACAACCTGACACCCGAGCAGGAGGCCATCGCCCGGTTCTGGTCGGACGACCCGGGAACGACCCCCACGCCACCCGGGCACTCGATCGCGATCACCACCCAGACGCTCCGGCACGACGAGGCCAGCCTGGCCTTTGCGGCCGAGGCCTACGCGAAGGTCGGGATCGCCGTATGCGACGCCTTCATCGCCTGCTGGTACCAGAAGTACGTCTACAACCTCATCAGGCCGGTGACCTACATCCGGCGGCTCATCGACCCGGACTGGGCGCCGGTGGTGGTCACCCCGCCGTTCCCCGAGTACACCTCGGGACACTCGATCCAATCGGGAGCCGCGTTCCAGGTGCTCACCGACCTGTTCGGCGACCGGTACGCGTTCGTCGACCACACCCACGACGACCGAGGCCTGGACCCGCGCTTCTTTGGATCCTTCCTCGAGGCGGCCGATGAGGCGGCGATCTCCCGGCTCTACGGCGGCATCCACTTCAACGCGGCGATCGTCAACGGCGTCACCCAAGGACGCTGCATCGGCCACCACGTCAGCGCCCTCCCGCTGAGAGCCTGAGACCGAGGCCCGGCGAGCTCACACGGGGCGACCCGACGTCGCGGCGGCCCCGGCCAGCACCTCGTTGGCGGCGGTCACATCCGCCGGGTTGCAGCCGCCCACCTCCGCCCGCAGGGGGGCCAGCAGGGCCGCGGCGTCGTCGCCCCGTGCCGTCTCCAGCCATCGCCGCGCCAGGTCGATCGCGGCCCGCAGCTCGAGCGCCCGGCTGCCCTGCTCTCGGGCGATCGCCGCCGCCCGCCGGAGCATCGCCTCGCCATCGGGTTCGGGGTGGAGTGGGGCGTCGAGCCGCCACAGCTCTGCCAGCCACCAGCGGTCGCCGTGCGCGTCTGCCAGCGAACGGGCCTCGGTCAGCACCCGGGACGCCTCGCCGAGACGCCCGCTGTCGATCAGTACCTCGGCCAGCAGGCCGAGGTAGAACGGCAGCCGCGCCTCGGCGTGCGCTGCCCGCAGCCGGTCGATACCTTGACGGATGAGGGCCTCCCCCCTGGCCCGGCCAGTGACCCAGCCCTCCAGGATGCGGCCCCAGTCGCCGTAGTAGGCGAAGCCGCGCTGGTCGCACAGGGCCCGCACCGATGCCGCCAGCTCAGATGTGCGTCCGCGGTCATCCAGCAGGTAGTGGGTGATGGCGCCGTAGCCCTGGGCCACGGCCTGGCTGTACGGGTGGTCGAGCTCGTCGGCGAGTGCCAGTGCGGCATCGGCGCTGGCGGCCGCCTCGCGGCCGCGGCCGACGATCCACAGCGCGTGGGGACGCCATGCCAGCACCATCGGCCGGACAGGGAACCCGAACTGCCAGACCTCGGCTGCCCGCGACTGCTCCTCGGACCGGTCGAAGTGGTGCAGCGCCTCGGCGGGGCGGCCCAGACTGGCAAGCGAGCCGGCACGGACCATGTGGGCTTGGCCGACCAAATCTGGGTAACCGGCGACCCGGGACACGACGTCCTCGATCGTGGTCGCGGTGTCGTCGATCCGCCCCCCCACGAACAGGTGCGCAGCCAGCGCCACCCGGCTGCGGAGCCCGACCTCGGTCTCGCCGAGTCGCTCGCTGAGCGCCACGGTCCGCTCGATGCACGCGCCCACGTCGCTGGACGAATAGCCCTGCACGTTGCTGAGCGGCCCGACCATTGCCTGCCGCAGCTCGAGCTCCTGGCGATCGCGCTCGGCTCCCGGGTCGAGGCCGCCGAGGAGCCTCAACGCACAGTCGTAGTGTCGCACCGCCTCGGCGACGGCGAACACGGCGGTGGCCGCCTCGGCGGCCAGCCTGTGGTAGCGGATGGCTCGATCGGGTTGGCCACCCCGCTCCCGTTGCTCGGCGATCTGCGCCGCCGCCCGCGCCAGGTGACCGGCGTGGAGCCGTTCGAGGGCGTCGGCGATGCGGCGGTGCAGCAGCCGCCTGTGCGGAGGGCTCAGCTGCTCGTAGGCGGCGTCACGGAGCAGGTCGTGGGCGAAGTCGTAGGTGGTGCCCGAGCGCTCCCGCAACAGGCGGCGCCGCCACAACTCGTCTACGGCGCTGACCAACGTCTCGTCGCCGACCTCCGCCGCGGCCTCCAGGAGCTCCAGCGAGAAGTCCCGCCCTATGGCGGCCGCGACCCCGGCCAGCCCCTGCGCCTGCGGGCTCAGCTGGGCCAGGCGGTCCGCCAGCAACGCGTCGACGCGCGGCGACCGATCCGAGCCCTGGCGAGCGGCCTCGACGACGAACAGCGGGATTCCACCGGTCGTGGCCTGCAACCGGCGCGCCGCCGCGTTCTCGCGTGGCCGGTCACCCACGGCGGCGGCGAGCCGGGCCGTGTCGTCGGCTCCGAGTGGCGTCAGCTCCAGCTCGCGCAGGATGCCACGAGCCCGCAGCTTCCGGCAGAACGTCACGAGGTCGGGATTGTCGTCCAGCTCCTCGGCCCGGAGGGTGGCGGCCACCAACAGGCGGGCCGACGGCTCGATATGGACCAGGAGCTCGAGCCAGGCCAGCGTCTCGCCGTCGCACCACTGCAGGTCGTCGAGCACCAACAGCGTTTCCTTCTCGGCCGCCAGCACGGTCCACGCCAAGCCCTCGAAGAACCGCCGGCGCTGCCAGGCGTCGGCCAGCGGCGCCGGCGACGACTCCTCCCCGGGGGTCCCGAGCTCGGGCACCAGCCGCACCACCTCGTTGCGCCACACCGGGTCCAGCCGCTCGAACCCCGGCAGCAACGCGGGACTGCGAAGCCACTCAGCCACCGGAGCCAGGGCCAAGCGTCCCTTGGTCGCGAAGCATCGGGCACGTCCCACGATGGCCCCGCCCCGCTCGACCGCGTCTGCGAACTCGGCTGCGATCCTGGTCTTGCCCATACCGGCCTCGCCGACGACGACTGTGAGCCGGGGGCCATAGCCGATCGCGGCCCATGCCGACCGGAGAGCCGCCAGCTCGGACGTCCGGCCGACAAGGGGGGCGTCCTGGGGCGCTTCGGGCACGGGGGCGGCGGGCGCCGCTGTCTCGGCGAAGAGCCGCTGGTATGCAGCGACGGTGTCGGCGCAGGGCTCGACCTCCAGCTCGCGCTGCAGGATCGAGATGCACCGGTGGTAGGTCGCCAGCGCTGCGGCGCGATCGCCCGCCCGATGCTGGAGTTCCATGAGACGCCGGTGACCCGATTCCTCGAGCGGCTCGAGATCCACCCGTCGGCGTGCGTGATCGATGGCGGCTCGCACCTCACCCTGGCCGGCGAGCACCGCCGTCAACCCGTCCAGCAATGCGAGGCACGACCGGTGCAGCCTGTCCCGCTCCGACAGCACCCAGTCGTCGTACAGGCCGGGCAGAAGATCGCCCCCGTACGCCCGGATGGCGCGTTCCGCGGCGGCGCGGAACGCAGCCGTGTCGTTCCGCCCCTCGGCGGAGCTGGCCTCGGCCGCCGCGGATTCGAACTCGGCGATGTCGAGGCGGCAGGGAGCATCGTCACGCCAGCAGATCTCAGAGCTCTCGATCGTCAGGAAGCGATCGGCCTCGGGTAGGGCCTCCCGGAGCTGATGCAGCTCGCGCCGCAGGTTGGTTCGAGCCTGGCTCTCGGTCGACTCGGGCCAGAACACCCCGGCCAGGTGTTGGCGCAGCTGTGGGGTGCCCCGATGCACGGCCAGATAAGCCAGCAACCCGAACGTCCGCCCCGAACGGGCCACGTCGAGCGGCGAGCCGGCCGCCGAAGCCTGCTGTGTGCCCAGCAGCGAGATCTCCATGAGAGGCGCAGTGGCGTCCCGGCGCGCCTCGCCCGCCGAGTGGTTCGCCCGCTCCGACGCCCGGTCCGCCCACTGGAGAATCCAGATCCGAACCGGATCCGGCACGCCCTTCAGCCGCACCGGGCCGCGGTCGACGAAGCCCAGCTCCGGGTCCGGTCCGGCCAGCTGACGCACCAGGTCGCCGACCAGGATGTCGCCGCCCTCGGCGAGAGCCGCTATCCGAGCGGCTGACGTCACGGCCAAGCCGTGGACGTCGCCGTCCCGCTCCATCACCTCGCCGGCGTCCAGCCCGACGCGAACGGCGAGCGGATCATCCTCGAACGCCTCCGACCGCTGGATAACCGCGGCGCATGCGAGGGCCCGCCGCGCCGATCGGAAGGTGGCGAGCACGCCGTCACCCGTGGTCTTCACCACGCCGCCGTCGTGCTCCCCGACGATGCCACCGACGCGTGCTAGGTGGGCGGCGATCCGAGGATCGGCGGCGGCGTCACCGAGCCGGGCGCGCAGGCCCGTGGAACCGACGAGATCGGTGAACAGAATCGTGAGCACATTCCCGCCGGTCACGATCTCTCCGCCGCCATCGTCCCGTCCCCTCTGGCCGCTGAGTGTCAGCGTACGCCGCTGGTGATGCTGCGATCAGGTCCAATGTTGCTGGAAGCGCCGCATCGAGGTGGGCATGTACCCGCCGCCGGTCCGGGCCAGCTGCGGCTCCCCCGGACCCGGCATTCACCGCAACGTCGTCCGGCTAGCCCGGCGGCCTCCGGACGAGCAAGTGTCAGCCCAGCGATGCCGGGCCGAGAAGCAGGACACAGCGGGCACCGAAGCACCCCATGACCGCCGCGACCACCTGCTCGAGGGTGGCGCGCCGCAGTGGGCGGCGGCGCTGCACGCGTGTGCGGCATCGCGCACGGAACTGACGATCCGTATGCTCTACCGGGGCCACGGCGCCCCGAAAGTGCCGTCTGACCAGGGCTTGGAGCGGACGACGGGACTCGAACCCGCGACCGTCACCATGGCAAGTCCGCTGCAGACGTCCATGACGTGACGATTGTGCCAAGCACCTGCTGCTTCATCCAGCTCGTCCTGGCTGCTACGAGATAATGAGGTCGCAGGCCGACTCGTCTGGGGCGACGAGCGTGAGCAGGGTGGGCCGTACGACGTCGTGGTTGACCCCCGCCGTCTGACATGGGACGAGCTCGGCCGGGCGCTCGAACCATATGAAGGTTGGCGCTTCCGCCTCGGGGTCGAAGATCCGTGCGACGACCTGCCGCTGATGCCGATGTGATCCTCATGTCGGCTCCACGCCCTTAGGAGGCGCATTCGATGTCCGGGACAGCTGGACGGCCGACTATCGACGAAGCGCTCGCTGAATTCCTCGTCGAGCAGGAGGAGCGGCTGGCCGCCTAAGGCCTTGGAGCTGGCGACCCTCACCTTTCACGGCGATGCTCTAGCGCTACGAGGAGGAACATAGATCGCCGTGACAGAACGGCGTCCCTCCCCTGCCGTCACCGCCCGAGGTCGTCGTGCGGGGCGGCGACCTCGACGCCGACATCATCCGCGCCGACGCACAGCGAATGCACTCGGTCTACGGCATCTACGGCATCTCGGTCTTCGCTCCACGCGGGCTCACCCTCGACGAACTCGCTCAGCAGCCGCCCCTCGTGCGATTCAGCGGGCTCACCATCCTTACCGTGGCCGACATCCGAGCCGCAGGCCTCCGCCTCGAAGCCACCGGACGCAATCCCCGACACTTCACCATCATCCTCGCCGACCTCGACGGCGCCGGCGCACTGTCCGCCTGCCCGCGGCGCCGGTGGCCCAACCCATACCATGACCCGTAGACATAACCGGGAGATCACCGCCATGGAGATTGAACTCCAAGCTGACCTCAACGCCCAAGACGACGACGGCCTCGGATGGTCCACGCTCGCCGACGCCGCCAACCCCGAACGCGTCAAGCCCGGCGCTCTCCTCCTCGCCGGCAACCGCGCCACAATCCTCCCGGGATCAGTCGACAAGAACCGCCACCTCCTCGGCGGCACCGTCGCCTGACCGTCCTCCCGTCGTCCACCGGAACGTTTGATGGCATCGTCGGCGCCGCCTGTGTCGACGCCGTTCTGTCGCGTTGCCCGCCCCGTCGTCGGTCGCCCGTATAACGCCGATTCGGGCGCGGTCGTCGAGGGGGAGGCCGTGGACAAGCACGTGCCGGCTGTGGCGGTTCAAACGCGAGTCGTCGCCCGTGTTCTAGAAGCGTCACGTTCGCAAGACCACTTGGACAGCAGGGCCGCGGCAGACTCAGGCTTCGGCGGCGGTGAACCGGGATGCGTAGGACGCCGCCCGATGGTCGGCCCGCTGAGCATCGCGGTTGTTTCCGGCCGCACGGGAGACCTGGGCTCGCTGGCGCCACGACCAAACGCTGGTCTCGCGTACGCTGATCCGCTCGTTGAGCAGGGCGCGGGCCAGGTCGAGCCGGCCGGCACGGAGAGCGGAGGCGACCAGTGTGCGCTGGAGCGCGTCGCGTTGGGCGTGCGAGCCTCCAAAGCGGGCGAGGATCGTCCGGATTGGCAGGAGTTCGGCGACCACGTCGGCGTGGCGATCCTCGATGTACGCCAAGACCGACCGGCAGGCGGGCAGGCCTACCTCGGCGGTCATGCGGAGGTTCGACGACGGAGCCGCTGTCGCGACGTAGGTGTCCAGCCGGTCGATCACCGCTCTGGCGTCGGCCAGCCGGCCGGCCCCCGCCAGCGCCATGACGGCGTGGAGGTCGTTGAACACGTACCACGGCTCGTCGGAGCTGCGGGTGGCCCAGGCTTCTGCCAGCGGAGCGAAACGGTCGCCCGTCGCGATGCCGTCGAGCTGCAGACGCCACAGGAGGGCGCTGGCGTCGACCATCTCCAGGGGCACCCCCGCCGACCGGTCGGTGTGGACCTGCCGGTCGTAGATGGCAAGTGCCTCGTCGCTGCGCTCCGCCTCGAGCAGGTACAGGGCGAGGTGCCACCAGTTGTGGACGGTGAAGAGGTTGCCTGAACCCCAGTTGGCTTCACTGCCTCGCAGGAACCGGATGCCTTCGTCGATCCGCCCCTGCATCTCGTAGACGTGGGTCACGGCGTGGGTGGCCCACACGTCGTCGGGGTTGGCGTCGACGGCGGCCAGTCCGTGCTGCTCGGCGAGCTGGTAGTTGCCGCTCTCCTCGAGGCCGAAGGCGTACATCCCTCGGATGTAGCCGTGGTTCGGGTGGGCCGAGTCGAAGGCGGGCAGCGAGCGGCCGATGCGGTCGCGAAGGTTGGCTGAGTCGCCGACATAGAAGTCGAGCAGGTGGCCGACGAGCAGGCCGAGCAGGTCGGTGGGCCATCGGATGAGCAGCTCGTCGAGGCGTCGGGCGGCGCCGTGCCAGTCTCCCGCCAGCCAAGTGCCGATCGCGGCGCGGTGGGCGGCCTCACGGTCGTTCAGGATGAGGGTGTCGAGGTGGGCGGCCACCTCCATCGCACCCGGTACGTCCCGCTGGTCGCTCGTGGTGAGCGCGAGGTAGGCACCGAGGATCTGCCCCATGGGGAAGTCGGGCTCGTCGGTCGCTAGCGAGGTCGCCGCGTCCACCAGCTGCTCGTGGTAGGCGAGGAGATGACCGACGGCGTCGTCGTAGCGGTTGACGGCGTCTTGGGGTCCCGAGATCGGGTTGCCGTGGGTGTCGGTGCGGGTGGTGAGTGAGAGCATCGGAATGGTCCTTTCGTCTGTTTGGTCAGGGGCGGTCGAGGATCCAGAGGGTGAGGCGCAGGATCGGCACGAAGCCGAGCGCCTCGGCTCCCGGGCGGCTGAAGTCGCTGAACACCCCGGTCGCCCACACGTCGGGCGCGGCCCGCAGCCGATCGACGGCGAGCCGGCGCCAGAACCCGCGCCGGCGAGCCGCGGGCAGCGTGGCGCCGAAGGCCAGCGAGGCGATGCCGTGGGAGGCAAAGGACACCGCGGCGGCGACGGGACGGTCACCATCCCGGCCGACGAAGAAGCGCAGCCGCTCGTCGTCGAGAAGCGGCGGCGGGGCGAAGGCACCGGCGGGCGCGTCGTGGAGCTCTGGCAGCGGGTAGCCGTCGATGGCGACGCGCTCCCACCCGGCGAGGTCGTCCGCCGACGTCACCGGACGGACATCGGGCTCTGGTACCGCGGCCGACGTGACGGGGAGGGTGGACAGCGGCGGTCGTGCGAGCAGCGGTGGGTGTCCCGACAGTCGCCAGCCTCGACCGCGCAGGTCGGGGGTCGGCCAGGCGCTCCACAGGCACGTCTGACCATGGCCGGAACGGAAGAACCGCTCGATCCGGGCGATGAGGTCGTCCCAGTCGGCGGGCGGGCAGAGCAGCACTGCGCCGTTGAAGTAGCCACCTGGCCTGGCCAGGTCGGCCATCGACAGGTCGTCGGCATCGAGCACCCGCCCGCCGCCCGCGAGCGTGAACGCGGCACCGAGGGAGGCGTGGTGGAACAGGTAGCGGCGCAAGAGCGTGTCCTCGGCGGGGACATCGCGCTCCCACCCGGTCGTGAGCTGCGGTTCGCTGAGCACGAGTCGAGCGTGACGCCCCGGCATCGCAGGGCGATCGCATCCGGCTCGCATCTCATGGGAGGCCGCCCGCAGGCCTCAGGTGTCCCGTCCTAGCGTTGACGCATGCGCTTTCGGGTGCTCGGAGCCGTCGAGCTGGTGGACGACGACGGCACCGCCTGCGCGATCCGAAGCGCCAACCAGCGCACCGTGCTCGCCGTCCTGCTGGCACAGCGCGGCCAGGTGGTCAGCCTCGACGCCCTCGTGGACGCGCTCTGGGGCGAGACGCCACCCACCAGCGCGGTGCCCACGCTGCGAACCTACGTCTCACGGCTACGGGCCCATCTCGGCGCCGCGCTGGCCAGCCGCGGCGGCGGCTTCGCCCTCGACGTGGCCCCCGGTGATCTCGATGCCGAGCGGTTCGAGATGCTCGTCGACTCAGCCCGCCACGCCGACACCAACGACACCGTCGACCTTCTGCTCGCCGCGCTCGACCTGTGGAAGGGCCCCGCCTTCGGCGACTGCGCCGACGTCGAAGGCGTACGCGCCGAGGCCCGCCGCCTCGAGGAGCGCCGGAGTGCGGCAGCAGAGGCACAAGCCGCGGCGTTGCTGCGGGCCGGCCGGGTCGACGAGGCCGTCGCCGCCGCCGAGGCGGTCGTCACTGCCGAACCGCTCCGCGAGGGCGGATGGTCGGTGCTGATCGAGGCCCTCACGGGCGCCCATCGCGCGGTGGAGGCGCTGCGCGCCTTCCAACGGGCGTCCGACATCCTGGCCGACGCCGGTCTCGAACCGTCGAACCGGCTGCGGGAAGCCGAGCGTGCCGCGCTCAGCGCTGACGCGACCCCACCTCCGGCCGACGTCGGGTTGGGTCCGACCAGCCGGCAGGGTCGCTTCCAGCCGCCCGTCGCGCCCTCGTCGTTGGTCGGCCGGGATGACGACGCCGAGCTCATCATCGACCTGCTCGGACGCGCCCGGCTCGTGACCCTCACCGGGCCGGGCGGCGTCGGCAAGACGCGGCTCGCGCTGGAGATCGCAGGTCGGGCGGCCGAAGGCACAGCGCTCGGTGCCTGCATGGTCGAGCTCGCACCGGTCGAGGATCCCGCCGCGGTCCCCGACGTAGTCGTGGCGTCGCTGGGCCTCACCGCCGAGGGCCGGGCCGCTGCCGAGGTCCTGCCGAGGGTCGGCGCACTCGACCTACTGCTCGTGCTCGACAACGCCGAGCACCTCGTCGACTCTGTCGCGGCCGCCGTCACGCGCGTCCTGACCGGAGGCCCGTCGGCCCGCGTGCTCGTCACGAGCCGCGAGCGGTTAGCCCTCGACGGCGAGCACGTCTGGGCCGTAGCGCCGCTGGCAACAACGGGTCCCGAGGCGCCGGGGGCGCGGCTGTTCCTCGAACGAGCGTCGGCCGTCGGAGCGGCGCCGCAGGATGAGGTGGTAACACGCATCGTCCAACGCCTCGACGGCCTCCCCCTCGCCATCGAGATGGCGGCCGCTCAACTCGACACGACCACCGCCGAGGAAGTCGCCGACGCCCTCGACGAGCATCTCGACGAGCTGCGATCACCCCAGCGGCAGATGCCAGCCCGCCATCGCAGCCTGGCAGACGTGCTGGCGTGGTCCGAAGCACGCCTCGAGGACCGCGACGCCAGCCTCCTCGCCGACCTCTCCGTGTTCGCCGGACCGGTGGTAGCCCGCGACATCGAAGGAGTGCTCGGACGGCCCGACATGGCGGGCGTCGTACGCGCCCTGGCCACACGATCGTTGGTGACCGTCGACCGCACGCACACGCCGGCACGCTTCTACCTGCTGCAGACCATCCGCTCGTTCGCGGCCCGCCGCCTCGCCCAGGCGGGCCGCGCCGAGGAGCTGGCCCGTCGCCATGCCAAGTGGTTCGTCTCCGCCGCCGAGACCGCCGACCGACAGCTTCGCACCACCGAGGAAGATCAAGGGCACGACCGGCTCGACTCGATCTTCGCCGAAATGCGCGCCGCGCACGGGTGGGCCGTGCGCCACGACCCGGACCTCGCCGCCGAACTGACGGCATACCTGTACCTCTACGCCCAGAGTCGGTTCGTGGAAGAGCCGCTCGTCTGGGCCGAGCTGCTCCTCGGGCGGATCGCCGCTGACCATCCGCGCCGCCCCACCCTGCTCGCCGCCGCGGCGACGCGTGCGCTCCGCCGGGGCGACATCCCTGAGGCACGCCGACTCGCCGCCCAGGGGCTCGAGCTCGCCGGCGACACGGAGGCCGCCATCCCCGTGCTCGACGTCCTGACCGACATCGGGCTGTTCGACGGGCGGGTCGCCGAGAGCGCCGAGACGGCGCGGGCCCTCAGAGACCTGGCCCGCCGGCACGGCGACCTTCTCCACCTCGCCCTCGGCCATTCCGGCGTCGCGTTGGCGGCCGCCTACGGAGGCCACGCAGGCCCGGACGGCGAGGCCCAGTTTGCCGCGCTGCAGGAACTGCCGCTGCCGCCCTCGGGCCGCGGATGGCTCGCCTACACCAGCGGCGAGCTGTCCCAAGGGCACGACCCACACCAGGCGCTCGCCCGCTTCGCCGACGCTCTCGCGGAGGCCAGCGCCGTCCACAACCGCTACCTCGAAGGCGCGGCCATTGTGTCGGCGTGCTCGCTGCAGGCCCGTATCAGCAACCCCGCCGAGGCGCTCGGAGCCTTCGCCGACGCGGTACGGCACTGGATTCGGCTAGCCAACACCGCCCAGCAGCTGACGACGCTGCGCAACCTCGCCGTGCTGTTCCAGCGCGCCGGCGCGCCGGAGGCGGTGGCCGAGCTGCTGGGCGCGGTGGACCAGGGCGACGTACCAACCTACGGCGAGGAGGCGGACCGGCTCGGCGACGCCCGCGCTTGGGCCCTAGCCGAGCTCGGCCCAGCACGTTTCGCGGAGCTCACCGCGGCCGGAGCGGCCCGTGACGTCTACGGCGCCGCCCATACCGCGCTACAAGTCATCGACACACTCGCCACGTCGTTGCGCCCGGCCTGACCGGCCTCGTCCGCGCCCGCCAAGTCGGCGACCAGGGCCGCTCCCCGGGAGAACGGTTCAAGAACGTCTCGGCCGAGGAGCCGAGGATTCTCGAACCCGCGCCAGATCGACGGTGACGGGTCACACCTTCGCGCGCCATAACCGCGGGAACACGGGGAGGGTCTTACACGTGCACTACGTGTGCCTTCACGCGGCGGCTCCGGAGCAGTGCCTGGATGTAGGCGTCGTCGCTGGTCAGAACGCGGGCTTCGGGTTGCACCAACAGCGCAATGTGGGTGTCTACGAGGTCGTTGGAGTTGTTCGCTCGAAGCAGCTCGCCGACCCTTCTACCGTCGTGGTCGTCCAAGGCGGCAACATCGACTCCTGAGAGGACTCGGGCGAGGTTGACCTGACGTCGGCCGTCCCGCCACACCTGAGCCACCACTGCCGCACTCGTGGAGATGGGTGTTCCTTCGCGCTGGAGAACTCGCAGCATCGCCCCGACCCTGCGATCGCGTTTGTCGATTGCGATCAACGCGCCGGCGTCGAGCACGGCCGTCACGCCGCGCCGCGCCGTCGTGTTGGGCTCAAGGCGGTCGCAGCAGCATTGAGTTCCTCATCGCTGAACGGGCCCTCGTCGGCTTCCCACTGATCCAAGGCAGCGCCGAGGAGCTCGTTGCGTAGGCGCTGCGCCGCGGCGGCCGCGAGCCAGTTGGAGACGCTCGTACCCTCTCGGGCTGCCGCGTCGCGGACGGCTGCGCCGACTTCGGGTCGCATGGTGACGGAAAGTCGGTCGACCTGTGTCATGCATACGAGCGTAACACATACCTGAGTATGCGCACGCGCCTTGCTCACGCGACCGCGACCGATCGACGGCATTGGTCGCCGTTCTGGCGCGACAGATCGCTCGGCCCTCGGTGACCCGCACGCCGATTCGGGCGCGGCGTGGTCGAGAACCCGTGCCGGCGCGCCGTTTGGCGCATGCCGGCGGGTGGGCAGCGGTGGTGGGGCCGACGCGTCGCACGATCGACCAGCCGCCGGATCGGTACCACTGTGCGCGACCGGCATCTGTCGTTCGCGAGGACCAACGCCGACGGGCGAGCGCGGTGGGTCAGCTCGGGTTGGCTTCTGCAGACCAGGTCATGTCTCGCTCGGATTCGTAGCAGCAGAACGTTCCGGTTCGGAGCGACGAGTTGAGGTGCCGACCAAGCGGGGGGTGCACACGATCGACTCGGAGGATGGCTTCGCGGATCCGCCGGGTGACAGACCGTGCGCTGTTCTGCCGGGACCGTTCGCTCGCCGGTCGATGGCCGGCACGCTGATTGGGTCGCGAGATCGACGTTGAGATCGGCCCATAGGTCCGGCCATCGGGCCGAGCACTCGCCAGCGCTTCCCTGCAAGAGGGGTTCGGGGTTGAGACAATGTGGCGCGTGCGAGACAAGTCTCCGGATGGCGAGCGCGTCCGCACCGCCGAGCTGATCGGCGCGCTCTGCCTGGCGACTGATCTCGGGATGGGCTTTCCGTTCGAGCACGGGCTGCACGAGACCTTGGTCGCGATGCGGCTCGCCGAGCGGCTGGGGGTCGATCGCGACACCGCTTCCCAGACGTTCTACGCGTCGCTGCTCTCACACGCTGGCTGCACGGCGGAGGCCCATGTGGCCGCCGAGGTGTTCGGCGGCTCGATGACCGAGAACTTCAACCCCCTCATGTACGGCTCGGTGCGCGAGGTGTTCACCGGGCTCCTGCGTTCATTGCCCGACGAGGATGTCGCGGGACTCGCTCGTGCCGCTCAGACTGCTCGCCGGCTGCCGCGGATGGCGCGAGCGACGCGTCCGGCCCTGACCGCCTCGTGCGAGGTTGCGGGGATGCTCGCCGAGCAGACCGGCGCTCCCCCTGGGGTCCCGGGTCTGCTCTCGTATCTGACCGACCGCTGGGATGGCCACGGCCCGCTTGGTCGAGGCAAGCATGAGGAGATCCCGCTGGCGATGCGGATCGTCCACGTGGCGACTGACGCCGCCCTCCAGCGCCATCTCGGGGGCGTCGAGCGTGCGGTGGACCTCGTCCGCGAGCGCGCCGGCCATGCCTTCGACCCCGAGGTGGCGGCCTGCCTGGTCGAGGGCGGCGCCGGGATCCTCGCCCTTGATGACGGCGCTTCCGCGTGGGACGAGGCTTTGGCCGTGGAGCCGTCGCCGCCGCTGATGCTGGAGGGCGATGCGGTTGACCGCGGGCTCGCGGCGATGGGCCGCTTCGGGGACCTGATCTCGCCGTCCTTCGCCGGTCACTCGACGGGCGTCGCCACGCTCGCAGCCGATGCCGCGGGGCGCTGCCGGATCGATGCCGCGGGCGCGGGCGCGATCCGGCGGGCTGGTCTGGTCCACGACCTCGGCAGGGTCGCAGTCTACGCTCGGGTCTGGCAGAAGCAGGGGCCGTTGAGCGCCGACGAGTCGGAGCAGGTGCGGCTGCACCCCTATCACACCGAGCGCTGCCTCTCGCGCTCACCGTTCCTGGCGACGCTCGCCCCGGTCGCCACGGCCCACCATGAGCGGCTCGACCGAAGCGGCTATCACCGCGGCTCGCCTGGGGCCGAACTGACGATGCCGGCGCGCCTGCTCGCCGCCGCCGACGTCTTCCAAGCGATGTGCGAGCCGCGGCCGCACCGCCCAGCACCCGGGCCGGAGCGGGCGGCGGAGGCGGTCACCGCGGAGGCAAACGCGGGCCGTCTCGACCCGGACGCCGTCACCGCAGTGATCGAGGCGGCCGGGCAGCAGGCGCCGCGCCTGGAGCGCCCGGCGGGGCTGACCGAGCGCGAGGCCGAGGTGGTCGCGCTGCTCGCCCGCGGCCTGCAGACGCGGCAGGTCGCCCGGGAGCTCGGGATCTCGGCCAAGACCGCCGACCGCCACGTCCAGAACGCGTACGGCAAGATCGGCGTCTCGACCCGCGCCGCCGCGACCCTGTTCGCGATGGAGCACGGGCTCGTCGCGTGGGGAGAACTCCCGATTGGGCGGCCGCCCGTCCGGCCGTAGGTTCGCCCCGAGAGGGCTCGGTGACCCGCTGAGCCGCAGGCCAGCAGGGAGGACGGGATGGCGAACGAGACGATCGACGAGCAGCGCGAGCGGGACTACCAGTTCCACCTCGACGTCGCCGAGCAAATCGCGCCCACCTGGGAGAAGCGGCGGGCCCAGATCGAGGAGTACGCGGCGCCGGTCCGTCTATGGATGCTGCGCGCGCTCGACCCACACCAGGGAGACACGCTCCTCGAGCTTGCGGCAGGGGTCGGCGACACCGGCTTCGAGGCGGCCGCGATCATCGGTGGGAGCGGCCGCCTGATCACCAGCGACTTCTCGCCGGCGATGCTGGACGCCGCCCGCCGCCGCGGCGGCGAACTCGGCCTCGAGAACGTCGACTACCGGGTGATCAACGCCCAGCGCATCGAGCTCGACGACGATTCGGTAGACGGCGTGCTCTGCCGGTTCGGCTACATGCTGATGCCGAACCCCGCGGCGGCCTTCGCCGAGACCCGCCGGCTGCTGCGCCCGGGAGGCCGGGTGGCGCTGGCCGTCTGGGGAGCGATGGAGCACAACCCGTGGATCGCCATCGCCGGCATCAGCCTCGGCCAGCGCGGCCACATCCCGCCCCCGCCTCCGCCACCCGCCCCGGGACCGTTCAGCATGGCGAGCGCGGAGCGGGTCGATGGCCTCCTGCGCGACGTGGGGTTCACGGAGGTGCGGACCGAGGACGTCCATGGGACCTTCAGAGTCACCGACGCCGACGACTACCTGGGCCTGATCGGCGACACGGCCGGCCCGGTCGGGCTGGCGCTACAGGCCTTGGGCGAGGTCGACCGCGCCGCGGTCCGGGGCGACGTCGAGGACTCGCTCCGCCGCTACGCAGCCGACGGCGCCTACGAGCTGCCGTGCCTGGCGCTGTGCGCGGTGGCGAGCTGAGGGCCGCGAAATGGATAGCACCATGGCCCAGACGGCGAGGGTCAACGGGACCGACCTGGCCTACATCGAGCAGGGCGCGGGGCAGCCGGTGGTCCTCGTCCACGGCGGCATCGGCGACTACCGGGAATGGGACCTCCAGATGCCGGCCTTCGCAGCCAGCTTCAGGATCATCGCCCTCAGCTGCCGCGGCGCCTGGCCCAACCGCAAGCTCGAACCGGACGAGCAGATCACGCTCGACACGTTCGTCGAGGACCTGGCGTCGTTCATCAAGGCGCTCGACCTTGCGCCCGTCCACCTCGTGGGCCACTCGTCGCCGGGCGGCTTCGGTGGCCTGCTTCTGGCCCACCGCCATCCCGAACTCCTGCGCTCGCTCGTCCTGCTCGAGCCACCAGCGTTTCCTCTGCTGGGCGTCAACATCCCACCCACCCCGCCGCAGGTGCTGCGGCTACTGGCCCGCAACCCGCGGGCCGGGATCGGCTTCATCAAGTTCGGCGCCAGAGGAGTCGGCCCCGCCATGAAGGCGTTCAACCGCGGCGACGACGAAGGCGGACTGCGGGTCTTCATGTCCGCCGTCGCCGGCAAGGAGCGTGTCGCGGCGATCCCCGACGAGACATTCCAGACCTTCGTAGGCAACGCCGGCCCGTTCAAGGCACAGCTACGCGCCGGCTTCCCCCAGTTCGGCGAGGACGATGCCGGGAGCATCCGCGTCCCGACCCTGCTCGTCTCAGGATCCGAGACCCCGACGCCGCTCACCGCGGTCACCGACCGGCTGGAAGCGCTCCTGCCAGACGTCACCCGGCTGGACATCGCAGGCGCCAGCCACAACATGTTCACAACCCATCCCGAGGAGTTCAACGCCGGCGTCATCGACTTCATCGGCCAACACTGACCACGCGCCGCCGACCCGAGCTGTACCAGATCGACGGGACCGTGCGCGGTTCTCGAGCGATATACACGCCCGGCCCCGGATGGGCCCACACGATGCCCGAAATCGGATGGAACACATCAAGCACGGACCAGGCCGTAAGGCGGTCGTCGTGGCCTACCGTGCGGACCATGCACGAAGAGCGCGACCAGCGGTCCGGGCCGGCGGCGCAGGCCGCCGAGTGGGACGCGAGGTACAGTGAGCGCGACGGGGCGATGTGGAGCGGGCGGCCGAACGGTCGGCTCGTCGCCGAGGTCGCCGAGCTGATCCCGGGTGCGGCGCTCGATGTCGGTTGTGGTGAGGGCGCCGACGCGATCTGGCTTGCGCGCCGGGGCTGGACGGTCACTGCGATCGACATCTCCGATGTCGCCGTCGGCCGGGCGCGGGAGGCTGCCGAGCGCGCTGGCGCCGCAGTGGAGTGCGTCTGCGGCAACGCGCTGCTAACACCATTCCCCGCCCGCTCGTTCGATCTCGTGTCAATGCAGTACCCGGCGCTGCCAAAGGCCGCGGGCGAGGCCGCCGTTCGGGCCTTGCTCGACACCGTGCGCCCCGGCGGGTTGCTGCTCGCCGTCTACCACGACCTCGATGACGAGCACCGCGAGCACATGAAGTCGCGGGGCGTCGACCCGGCCGACTACGTAGACGTCGACGACCTGGCCGCGCTGGTCAGTCACGACTTCACGATCGAGCTGCGGGCGACCGAGCCGCGCATCGACCCGCCACCCGACACTCCGCACATCGCCGACGTCGTGCTGCGCGCCCGGCGTCTCTGACTGGGCGGTCGCCAGCCCTGGCGACAAGGCGGTCCTGAACGAAGTCCCTCAACGACGCCCCGGTGCCAGATGCGGCAGAACGACGGTTATCTCGAGACGCAGTGTGCAGCGCAGCCCCTCGAGCTCCATGCCGTACATAACGGCAAGAAGGTGATGCCGGTCCGGGCATCGTCGCCCTGACGGGCCCGCGGCTTACTTCTCGACGCTGCAAGCGGGCACACGGGCGGCACGCACGGAACGCGACCCTCACCTTTCTCTCCGTCCCAACGCCGGCGTCGCTCACCCGGGAAGCCGCTGACCTGCGACTTCGGGCGGCTCGCCCCAACGAGTACCACTGCGTTTTGTGCCCGGCAGCGCCGATTGTGCCCACCCCGAACGCAAGTCAGGCGCCCGAAAAGGGCGCGTGACCTGCACCTTCAGGGAGCGGACGACGGGACTCGAACCCGCGACCCTCACCTTGGCAAGGTGACGTCGACTTCCGCTGGAGACCGCTCCAACCGCTGGAGTCGAGATCAGCGACGTGCGTCTTCCGCTGGAGACCGCTGGAACCGCTGGAGACCGCTGCATTGGAGTAGCAGATGGAGTAGCAAGACGGCACGCCTCGAGCGTCCCGATGTAGCCGCGGAATTGTCTTTTCGCCAAGGTGATGCCCCGTTCGGAGCGAGTGCGCCGGTCCGAGCAGAACATCGAGCGCGCGAGCGAGATTGGACTGGCCACACTCTCGGCCACGGCCAGCTCCAGGAGTCCCTCAGGCTCGAATTGGGTCGACGCGTAGAGCGGACGACGGGACACGACCCGTCCGATCGGTCGCACGGAATGACACCGTCGAGGGCCTCTGATCTGCGACCAGGACAGTGGCCGCCCCACGTCGTTCTCTGGTCGCCGGTTCGCTCGTCTCGCACAGATGGGTCGGTCGGAACCAAGGGTCCGAGCCCAGATCACGGAAGCAGTCATCGATCAGCTCGATGATCCGGTCACGCCTTGAACCGCCCCGGGTTTGATGGAGACCCCGTGGTTGTGTGACGAGCACCGACGGTCGTGTCGGGCTGGGTGGTGGTCGCGACGATCATGCCACCGCCCGTCCGTTAGCAGGCGAGCACTGATCGACGGTGGTGCTGTCGCGCCAGGTTGCTTCGAACTCGACCGGTGGGACGCCGCCGATCGGCTCGAGGATGCGTTGCGTGTTCCACCAGTGCACCCAAGAGAGGGTGGCGAGCTCGACGTCCTCGACGCTGCGCCACGGCCCCTCCGTGGTGATGAGTTCGTTCTTGTAGAGGCCGATGATCGATTCGGCCATGGCAGTCGTAGCTGTCTCCTTTCGAGCCGACCGATGTCACCGCGCCCTCGGCGGCGAGGCGCTCGGTGTAGACGATCGAGAGGTATTGCACGCCACGATCGGAGTGGTGCACGAGACCGGCGAGGTCCTCGGCCTCGCGGGTCCAGATCGCCATCTCCAACGCGTCGAGCGCCAAGTCGGCGCGCAGCGTGTTCGACACCCGCCAGCCCAGGATGCGCCGGGAGAACACGTCGGTGACGAACGCCGCGTACGCGAACCCCGACCACGTAGCCACATAGGTGATATCCGCGATCCAGAGCTGGTTGGGCGCGGTCGCCTGAAACTGGCGATCCACCAGGTCCGCCGGCCGGACCGAGACATCGGCGGGGATAGTGGTGCGGCGCTTCTTGCCCCGCACCCGCCCCGCCAGGCCCAGCTCGCGCATGAGCCGCTCGATCCGACAACGCGCCTCGACGACGCCCTCCCGCCGCAGCTGCTTCCAGACCTTACGGGCCCCGTACACGCCGCGGTTCCCCCGCCACACCCGCTCGATCTGGCCCTTCAGCTCCTCGTCCCGTCGGCGGCGCGGCGACGGTGGTCGCCGCCGCGCCGCGTAATAGGTGGACGGGGCGAACTGCAACGCATCGCAGATCGGCTCGACCCCGAACCGCTCCCGGTCCTCATCGATGTAAGCGATCACCTCGGTGGTCGCGGGTCGAGCTCCCGCGCGAAGAAAGCCGAAGCCGACTTGAGGATCTCGTTGGCGCGCCGCAGCTCGAAGTTCTCCCGCTCGAGCTGCTTGATGCGCTCCTTGTTCTCGCTGGTCAGCCCCGAACGCTGCCCACCATCGATCTCGTGCTGACGGACCCAGTTCCGCACCGTCTCCGGATGCACACCGAGCTGTTGCCCGACATCCTTCAGGCCACCGTCTTTGCGATCGCGAGCCTCCCGCCACTCATAGACGAGCCGAACCGCCCGCTCACGCAGCTCCGCTGGATGCCTCCGTGTTCCCATGCACTCCATCCTCTCTCCAAGAGATGGAGCCTCCACGGAACCCGGGGCGGTTCAGTGTGGAGTGGTTTGGCTCCCTCGACTTCGGATGCTGGACGTATACGCCATGGTCCTCTTGCGGCACTCTTCTTCGCACCGTGCTATCCCCCTGCTCCCCCCCGACTTTGAGCGGCGCCCGGCCGAGGTTTAGGCGCGGACTGCTTGGGTGGGGGTTGCCAGGGCGGCCGGTAGGGCGGTGCGGGCTTTGACGTCGAGCTTTTGGAACACGTGGGTGAGGTGGCCCTCGACGGTTCGGGAAGTGACGAAGAGCGTTTGGGCGATCTCGCGGTTGGTGAGCCCTTCGGCAGCCAGTTCGGCGATGCGGCGTTCGCTGGCGGTGAGCGCCTCGAGACCGCTGAGCAGCACCCGGCGGGGCCTGGCCCCGGTGGCGCGCAGCTCCGTCTCGGCCCGTTGGGCTAGCGCTCCGGCGCCGAGGTGGCGGGCGGTGTTGATGGCTGGGCGCAGCAGTTGGCGGGCCTCGACGCGGCGGTTGCTGCGACGCATCAGGGCGCCGAGGTCGGCCAGGGCGCGGGCCTCTTCGAGCCGGGTGTCGGGTCCGGCGAGTACCTCGATCGCCTCGCGCAGCAGGGTCTCGGCACGTTGTCCGCCGGCTACCAGCCCGGCGGCGCGCAGCGCCACCCCGAGGGCGCGCGGGGCGCCGAAGGCACGGGCCAACTCGACTTCCTCGTCGCTGAGGCGTCGGGCCGTGTCCGCTTCACCAAGAGCCAGGGCGGCCAGGGCGGCGTCGGAACGCCAGGGCAGGTAGCACGGGCTGATGGCCCCGGTCCCGATGGCGATCTCACCGACCGCCCGAAGGTCGTCGAGTGCCTCACCGAAGCGGCGTCGAGCGAACAGCAGGCGGCCCCGGGCGTGGCGCAGTGTGATCGCCGTCACAGAAGTGCCGGCGAGGTCGGCCCCCGAGCGCTCGAGGGCCCGCTCGGCCTCGTCGAGGTCGCCTCGTTCGACCAGCACGTCGACCAGTACGCCCATGGCCAGCGGAACGTACAGCGGCGGAGGCGGCCGACCGAGGGCGTCCCGCAGGGCACGTACATCAGCCTCGGCAGCGGTGAGATCGCCACGCCGCAGGGCGAGGTAGGCCCGGTGCGCCAATACTGCGGGAAGGATCATCCCGTTCGCTGCGGCCAAGGCCTCGATCACGGCGGCGTCGAGCAGCACCCGGGCTTCGTCGAAGTGCTCGGCCCAGTACAGGGCGATCAGAGCGCTCGGGAACCAGGGCGGGTCACCGGGCTCGGGCAGCGGCCGCGGGCCGGCGGCGATGGCCCGGCGGGCCAGGTCGGCCACCTGGGCGGCGGGCTGGTTGGCCAGCGCGGCCACAAAGGCTGCCGACGCCAAGACGTGGCGGGGGACACCGCGCTCCGCGGCCAGTACGAGCAGGGCACGGGCCCGGTCGCCTACCTGCGGGGCGGTAGTGGCGTCGATCATCCCGCAGTTGACCGCCATGGCCTCCAGCACCAAACGGCCATCGACGTCGCGGCGGTCGAGGTGGCCGGCGACGCCATCGCATACCTCGACGGACTCGGCCAGCCGCTGATGGAAACGCAGCGCATTAGCGAACCACAATGCGGCCGCGGTTCGCGTCGTGTCGTCGCGAGCTGATTCCACCGCCGCTTCGAGGTGGTCGTGCCAGCCAGCCTGGCCGGCGCTGAACTCGGCCGTGCCGAGCTCCAGCAACAGGCCTGGCCCCACCTCGCGTGACGGGGGCTCGGACAGGGCCCGGCGCAGGTAGGCGGTCGCCGACTCCGGCGCACCCCTCGCCGACGCCTCCCGGGCGGCGGCCCGCAGCTGCTCGACCGTCCAGTCGTCGCCCGCCGGGGCCGTGGACAACAGGTGTTCGGCCACCCGGGCCCCACCGGCGTGGGTTTCAGAAAGCAGCATGGCGGCGCGCGCGTGCGCGTCGGCGCGCTCGACCACCGCCATATCGCGATACACAGCGGCGCGCAGGAGGGGGTGGGCGAAGCCAAGCGGAGCCTCCTCCAGCACGCCAGCCCGGACCAGCAGGTCGGCCGCCCTGGCCGCATCGGAGAGTTCGAGTCCCGCCAACCGGGCCGCCTGGTCCAGCTCGGCCCGCTCCAAAACGGCCACCGCCCGAGCCAGGCAGGCGGCATCAGGACCCAGCCGTTCGAGGCGCAGCATCACCCAGCGCTCCAAATCGTAGGTCGCGAGGTTGTGCACGGTTGCCGCCGAGGCGGTGACCGGGGCGATGCGTTCCTCTCGCAGAGCCTCGATCAGGGTGCGGACGAGGAACGGGGTCCCGCCGGTCGCCTCCCAGCAGGCCGCCGCGAACTCGGGCTCGGGCTCGACCCCCAAGCCGGCCGCCACCAGCGTGGCCACCCCCCTCGGGGTGAGCGGCCCCACCGTGACCACCTCGGTCGCCGGGTCCATCGTCAGGGCGGCCAGCAACTCCCGACTCGCTCCGGCCTCGGCCGGCCGAGCTCCGAGCAGCACCGCGGCATGCAGCTCCTCGAGGCGCGGCAATAGGAAGGCAAGAAAGCGCAGCGACGCAGCGTCAGCCCAATGGGCGTCATCGACCACCAGCGCCAGGGGGCGCTCGGTCGCCAGGTTGGCGCACAGCCAGTACAGGCCGTGCAGCACCGCGAACGACGGGTCTGGGGCGAGCGGCGCCGTCGCAACTGCCCCGCCTTCCAGGCCAGGAAGGCCCAGCAGACGGGCCGCCACCCTGGGCGGCCCCTCCAACAGCCCGGCCCGCTCCTCCACTGACGCCCCTGCCACCACCGGCTCGACCAGTTGGCGCACTACCCCGAACGCAAACTCCCGTTCCAGCTCGGCGCCGCGTGCTCGCAGCACCCGGAAACCATCGCGCTCTGCGGTATCCCGGCCGGCCGCCAACAAGACCGTCTTGCCGATCCCAGCCGGCCCTTCGACGACCAGCGCACCTCCGTCGCCTTGCTGCGCCCGGTGCAGACACCCCCCGATCCGCTCCAACTCTCGATCACGCTCGAGCAAGAGACCATCGCGCTCACCCTTGGACGAGGCCACAACCCCAACCCTACGTCGCGCCTGGTCGGACCGCCCGAGGGACCGACCCCCGCATCCGGGCCCGGCATTCACCTCGAACCGGACGGCGCCCACGTCGAAAGTCAGGGGAGATGGTCGGGGGGTATCCCGGTGCGAATACGGGGGCGGCCGATCGACCATGGACTCAGCATCAAGAGAACCTGACGGCGGGGAGCATCAAGCTCGACGCCGACGCGGTCCGCCGCCTGTCGTCGGAGGGCGGTCGGCCGAAATAGTTGTCGACGCAATGAGGTTGCTTACACCATGAGTGAAATGAACGACTGGAACGCCAAGATCATCGACGAGTTCCGCGCCAACGAGGGCAAGGTCGGAGGACCGTTCGAAGGCGCGAACGTGCTCCTCCTCCACACGCGCGGCGCCAAGACCGGCAAGGAGCGGGTCAACCCCGTGGCGTACCAACGAGTGGGCGACGACGTCGCCATCTTCGCTTCCAAGGGGGGCGCCGACACCAACCCCGACTGGTTCCACAACCTCAAGGCCAATCCCGTGGCGCTGGAGGCGGCATCCAAGACCGAAGGAGAAAGAGGCAATGACAACAACGAACATGCATCTCGCGATCGTCATCGGCAGCACCCGCGAGGGACGCTTCGGCTC
>OCZV010000171.1_pt1 | contig 24372 bp, 24 predicted proteins | sample 1539051 | NCBI WGS metagenome assembly OCZV01 (sample SAMEA3113581, study PRJEB22503) | soil metagenome
TCGTCGCGCGCGAGATCGCCGAGTCGATCTTGGTGAAGACGGCGATCTTCGGCGGCGATCCGAACCCCGGACGGATCCTTCAGGCGATCGGTTCGTCGGGCGTACCGTTCCTGCCCCAGCTCGTGGACGGATTCATCGGCGATATCCAGGTGATCGACGCCGGCGAGATCGCGCCGTCGTACTCCGACGGCGGCAACGAGGCGGCGCATCTCGCGCTCGTCGAGGAGCGCGAGGTCGTCGTGTCGGTGACGCTCGGCAACGGCGAGGGACGCAGCCGGATGATCGGCGTCGACCTCTCCTACGACTACGTGAAGATCAACGCGGAGTACTCCACGTGACCGCGCCGTCGCATCCGCCGCAGATCCGCGAACGGACGATCGCGAAGGCCCGCGTGTTGATCGAGGCGCTCCCGTTCATGCGGGAGCACTGGGGGAAGGTCGTCGTGGTCAAGGTGGGCGGCGCCACGATGGAGCGCGCGCCGCTCTCCAGGTCGTTCGCGGAGGACGTGTCGCTCCTGCTGCACGCCGGGATCCACCCGGTGGTCGTCCACGGCGGCGGTCCGCAGGTGACCGAGGTGTCCGAACGCTTCGGTCTCGAGGCGTCGTTCGTGAACGGGGTCCGGGTCACGGACCGCGAGACGCTCGACGTGGCGACGATGGTGCTCGCCGGCCAGATCAGCACGCGTATCGTCGGCCTGCTCATCGCGGGCGACGTGCCGGCGGTCGGATTGTCGGGCGTGGATGGGGGACTGGCCGTCGCCCGACGGCAGGCCGAGCCCGATCTCGGCTACGTCGGCGAGATCGTCCGCGTGAACGCCGAGGTGGTCCGCACGCTGATGGCGAAGGGGTTCGTCCCCGTCGTCGCTTCGATCGCGGCCGACGCGGAGGGCCATCCGTACAACGTGAACGCCGACGTGATGGCGGCGGAGCTGGCGATCGGTCTCGAGGCGGACAAGCTCGTGTACGCGAACGACGTTCCGGGCGTGATCGGGCCGGCGGGGGACCTGCTGTCGGAGCTGGGCGTGCAGGACGCGCTCGACCTGCTCGCGAACGGAACCGTCGTCGACGGCGGCATGATCCCGAAGCTCGAGAGCGCGGTTCGAGCGCTCAAGGCCGGCGTATCGCGCGTGCACCTGCTCGACGGACGGGTCGAGCACTCACTGGTCCTCGAGCTGTTCACGCCCGAGGGCGTCGGCACGATGATCACGCCCGACCGAACCGCGTCAGGCGACGCGCCGTGAACCGCAACGGCACCGCGACGAAGGCCAAACGCCAGCAGGCGATCCTCTCGCTCGTCGGACGGGAGCGCCTCGCGAGCCAGGAGGAGATCCGCGCGCGAATCCGCGCCCTCGGCCTGGAGGCGACGCAGTCGACGATCAGCCGGGACGTCGAGGAGCTCGGTCTCGCGCGGGTCCACGACGCGCGGGGGCTTCGGTACGTCGTTCCGGGACGCGCGGACGCCGCTCCGCCGTCGGCGGTGTTGCGGCACGCTCTGAACGAGTTCGCGCTGTCGCTCTCGCAGGGCGCGGGCGAGTTGCTCGTCATTCGAACGCCGCCCGGCGCGGCGAACGCGCTCGGCGAGGCCGTGGACAGGGCGGAGCTCGACGCCGTCGCGGGCACTCTGGCCGGCGACGACACGATCCTCGTCGTCCCGCGCAAGGGACGGACGGCGCGTTCGATCGAGCGAATGCTCGAACGGATCGCGGCAGGTGAGGAGCGGTGACGCAACGCGCGGTCCTGGCGTACTCGGGCGGACTCGACACGTCCGTCGCGATCGGTTGGCTCACCGAGCAGGGATACGACGTGCACGCCGTCGCCGTCGATGTGGGCCAGCACGAGAGCGTCGAGGAGATCCGCCGTCGGGGGGGCCTCGCGGGCGCGGCCGAGGTGCGCGTGGTCGACGCAGTCGACCGGTTCGCTGAGGAGTTCCTGTCACGCGCCGTCAAGGCGAACGGCCTCTACGAGGACAAGTACCCGATGGTCTCGAGCCTGGCGCGGCCGCTCATCGCCGACGAGGTCGTCAAGGTCGCGCGCGAGGTGGGTGCCAGCGCGGTGGCCCACGGTTGCACTGGCAAGGGGAACGATCAGGTGCGGTTCGAGCTGTCGTTCGGCGTGCTCGCGCCCGACCTTCGCGTGCTCGCGCCGATCCGCGATCCGGGCATCCCGCGCGAGAAGGCCGTCGCGCTCGCGGCCGAGTGGGGAATCCCGATCTCGCGCGTCGCGGCGTCGTACTCGGTGGACGAGAACCTGTGGGGCCGAACGATCGAGTGCGGTCCCCTCGAGGATCCGTGGGCGGAAGCGCCCGAGGACGCGTTCGCCCGAACCGCCCCGGTGCACGAGCGGCCGAACGAACCGACCGAGGTGACGATCGGCTTCGAGCGCGGGATCCCCGTCGCGATCGATGGGGCCGCTTCTTCGCTCGCGGACGTCATCAGGAACGTGGACGACGTCGGCGGCAGGTACGGGTTCGGGCGCGTCGACATGATCGAGAACCGACGCGTGGGCATCAAGTCCCGTGAGCTGTACGAGGTCCCCGGAGCGCTCGCGCTGATCCTCGCGCACCGCGCTCTGGAGGATCTGACGCTCGAGCGCGAGGTGGCGCACTTCAAGCCCGGCGTCGAGCGCAGATGGTCGGAGCTCGTCTACGACGGTCAGTGGTTCAGCCCTCTGCGCCTGGCCCTCGACGAGTTCGTCGAGGAGACGCAACGACACGTCGACGGCGAAGTCCGTCTGCGGTTCTCGCCGGGCAGTTGCAGCGTCGTCGGTCGGCGCTCGACGTCGTCGCTGTACGACCTGTCGCTGGCGACGTACGGCGGCGAGGATGCGTTCGACCAGCGGCACGCCGAAGGTTTCGTGAAGCTCTGGGGGTTGCCGCTGAAGGTGTGGTCGTCCAAGCAGGGCGACGCGTGACCGAGCGCGAGACGCCGCTGTGGTCCGGGCGCTTCACCAGACCGCCGGCTCCCGAGGCCGCGGAGCTCGGCCGAAGTCTCTCGTTCGACGTTCGCCTCGCGCCGTACGACGTCGAGGCCGGCGTCGCGCACGTTCGAGCGCTCGAGGATGCGGGGTTGCTCACCGCCGCCGAGGCGGGACAGATCGAGAAGGCTCTCCGCGAGGTGGGCGACCAGATCAGCGCCGGGACGTTCGCGTTCGATCCAGCGGACGAGGACGTGCATTCCGCGATCGAACGCGGCGTGATCCGGCGGCTCGGCGACGTCGGCGCCAAGCTGCATGCGGGCCGCTCGCGAAACGATCTGGTGATGACGGATCTTCGGCTCTGGCTGCTCGATGCCGAGGACCGCATCCGCGAGGTGATCGAGCGGTGCGCGCTCGCTCTGCTCGGTCACTCCCGCGACCACGCCGAGACCGTCATGCCGGGGACGACGCACGCGCGGTTCGCGCAGCCGGTGACGCTCGGCCATCACCTGCTCGCGCACGCGTGGGCCCTCGTTCGCGACCTCGATCGGTTCGGAGGGTGGCGGCGGCGCGCGAGCGTCTCTCCGCTCGGCGCCGGCGCGATGGCCACGTCAACGCTGAGGCTCGACCACGAGGCGACGGCGCGGCGGCTGGGGTTCGAGGCACGGTTCGAGAACTCGATCGACGCCGTGAGCGATCGCGACGTCGTGCAGGAGTTCCTCGCCTGCGCGTCGATCTGCGCCACGCATCTGTCTCGTCTCGCGGCGGACGTGGCCCGGTTCTCGGACGAGTCGCTCGACTGGGTGGCGATCGACGAGGCGTTCGCGACCGGCTCGAGCATGATGCCGCACAAGCGGAACCCCGATGTCGCGGAGCTGGCGCGCGCGAAGGCCGGACGTGTGCTCGGCGACCTGGTCGCGGTATCCACGGTCCTGCACGGGCTTCCGCTCGGCTACCACCGCGATCTGCAGGAGGACAAGGAAGCGGTGTTCGACGCCGCGGACACGCTCGAGGCCGCGGGGGCCGCGCTCGCCGGCTGCGTTGCCACGCTGACGTTCCACCCGAACGCGATGCGCCGCTCCGCGGAGGCCGACGGCCTGTACGCGACCGACATCGCAGAGGCACTCGTCACGAGCGGCGTCCCCTTCCGTGAGGCACACGAGCGCGTCGGCAAGCTCGTCGCGTCGCTCGAGGCGGACGAGCGCTCGCTGCGCGACCTCTCGGCCGAGGAGTGGACGGCGTTCGGTGTCCCGAACGGCGCCGAGCTCCTCGACGCGGCCCGTTCGGTCCGCGCACGTGCGGCTCCGGGCGGCCCGAGTCCGGACAGCGTTCGCCAACAGATCGAGGCGATCGAACGAGCGCTGGGGGCGCGGGGGCTCAAGAAGTGAGCGAGCGGAAGCGAGCGAACGTAGCCCCCGAATCAGACGGGGGCGCGGGGGCTCAAGAAGTGAGCGAGCGGAAGCGAGCGAACGTAGCCCCCGAATCAGACGGGGATGCCAGGGCTCGACAGGAGCGAGCGAACGTAGCCTCCGCAACGAAACAGTGATACCTGTCGCGACCGGGATGGTCTCGTCGGCGGTGGGGGCACGCAGGCTCGGCGCGCTCGGCACGCTTCGGGCGTTTCGCCGCGACCCGCTCGGGCTGCTCGAACGCCTCGCGGCCGAAGGCGACGTGGTGCGAGCGCGCGTTCCGGGCGCCGACTCGTGGCTGCTGAACCACCCGGACCTCGTCCAGGGCGTGTTCGTCACCGATCACCGCTCGTTCCACAAGGGCCCCACGATCCAGGCGACGAAGATGCTCCTCGGGGAGAGCCTCCTCACGAGCGAAGGCGAGTACCACCACCGGCACCGGCGGTTGATCCAGCCGTTGTTCCACCGTGAGCCGATCGCGTCGTACGCCGGCGCGATGGTTCGACACGCCACGATGACGTCCGACGGCTGGCGCGACGGGCAGTCGTTCGACGCGCGCGCGGAGATGGCCGCGCTGACGCTCGCTGTGGTGGGAGAGGCACTCTTTGGCATCGGCGTCGGGGACCACCGTGCCCGCGTCGTCACTCGCGCGCTGACCGAGGCGCTGGAGATCTTCGATCGCGTGTACTCGCCGCTGTACCGCCTGATCGTTCGATTGCCGTCGCCGACGATGCGCCGTTATCGGCGGATCGAGTCGCAGCTGAACCGCGTCGTCGAGGGCATGATCGCGGAGCGGCGGAACGGCCCTCGCGGGGACGATGTGTTGTCGCTGCTGCTCGACGCTTCGGAGAACGGCGATGGCATGACCGACCGCCAGGTTCGTGATGAGGCGCTCACGCTGTTCCTCGCCGGTCACGAGACGACGGCGAACGCGCTCGCATGGACGTGGTGTTTGCTCTCGGAGCATCGGGAGAGCGAACGCGCCCTCCACGCCGAGCTCGACCACGTCCTCGACGACCGCGAGCCCACGTTCGAAGACTTGCCACGCTTGCGTTACACCGACGCCGTCATCTCGGAATCGCTCCGCCTGCGTCCGCCGGCCTGGGCGATCGGACGAACCGCGATCGCGGAGCATCGCGCCGGCGAGCACACCATCACGAAGGGCTCGATCGTCGTCGTCTCGCCGTGGCTCCTCCACCACGACCCTCGGTGGTGGCGTGACGCCGACACGTTCCGCCCGGAGCGGTGGCTGGAGGTCGACGACCGGCCGCGATACGCGTACATGCCGTTCGGCGCGGGTCCGCGGGCATGCGTCGGACGACCGTTCGCCCAGACGGAAGCGACGCTCGTGCTCGCCACCATCGCCAGGCGATGGCGGCTCAGGGTTCGACCCGGTGCACTGATCGAGCCGCAGGCGGTGTTGACGCTTCGCCCGCGATACGGCGTGCCCGTGATCGCCGAACGCCGCACCTGACAGACCGTCGTATCGGCGGGGTCGGGTACGCTCTGAGCGATGGGGTTCGCGAGCGCGCTCGTCATCTTCGCTCATCCCGACGACGCCGAGTTCATGTGCGGTGGCACGGTCGCGGCGTGGGCGAAGGAGGGCACCGAGGTCCACTTCTGCGTAATCACGGACGGCTCCGCCGGTTCGAACGACCCGGGCGTCTCGCGCGAGCAGATGATCCCGGTTCGCGAGCGCGAACAACGCGCTGCGGCCGACGTCCTCGGCGTTGCCGGCCTGACGTTCCTCGGGTTTCGAGACGGGGAGCTCGATGTGAATCTCGACACCCGCAGGGCGGTCACGCGCGTCGTCCGCGGCGTCCGGCCCGAGGTGATCGTCGCTCCGGACCCCTCGCGCCTGTGGAGCAAGCGCGGGTACATCAACCACTGGGACCACAAGCAGGCAGGGACGCTCGCGATGTGCGCGATCATGCCCGACGCGCCCAGCCGCCCGCAGTTCCCCGAGCTGCTCGACGAGGGGCTCGAGCCGTTTGAGGTCCCGAACCTCTGGCTCACGACGGATGAGCCCGATACGTTCGTAGACATCACCAAGACGATGGATCTCAAGCTCGAGGCGCTGCATGCTCACGAGTCGCAGGGCGTCGAAGACGCCGACGGCTGGGTTCGCGATCGTGCCGGCGAGCTCGGAAAGATCGCCGGATGCGAATACGCCGAGGGGTTCATCTCGTTCGATCTCACCGAGGATTGATGGAAGAGCCGATGGAAGAACCGACGGAAGAACCGATCGAGGAGGAGGGCCCGGAGCGCTCGCTCGACCCCAACGAGGAACAGAGCGTCCGAGCCGATATCGAGGATCTCTCCGGCATGCGCCAGGTCTTCCAGGCGCAGGGCGTCAAAGGCGTCGTCATCGCCTGCCCGGACTGCGGCGAGAACCACTTCTACGAGTGGGAACTGTTGAAGGAGAACCTCGAGCACCTGATCAAGACGGGTGAGCCGCGGATGCACGAGCCCGCGTTCGAGGTCCGCGAGGACGACTACATCGCGTGGGACTACGGGAAGGGTTACCTCGACGCGCTCTCCGATACCGGTCTCGAGCCGGACAACCGGATCGACCTGACCAGCTGTCCGTGGTGCCGGATGCCGCTCGACGCGCACTTCCAGTACTGCCCGGCGTGCGGTCGAACGCTCGCCGCCGTTCGGCTCTACAGGGAGTTGATCCAGCGGGGCAGCGACGAACGCGAGGCCCGCGCGATGCTCGTCCGCGCCGGTTTCGAGCCGTTCGAAGCGTTCTAGGCGATCTTCGCCGGGCGTTCGAGCACGCAGTCCTCGGGCGCCTTGTCGTCCCGAAGGCCCTTGAACGACGGCGCCCGCATCTTATGGGTGCTGCGAGTGATCTCCAAGTACTCGACCTCGCAGACGACCTGCGGCTCGACGAACGTCGCGCCCTTCACCGTCACGAGCTCCGGATCGTCGCCCGGCGGCGTCTTCCTGATCAGCGGCTGAAGCACGGTCATCAGGCGGTCGAGCGTCGAGTGCGTGAACCCCGTTCCAACCTGGCCGATCCACAGCAGCTTGCCATCGACGTACGCCCCGACGAGCAGCGCACCGAACGAAACCGACCGCCCGCCCTGCCCGGGCGTCCACCCGAGGATCACGCAGTCCTGGGTGTTGGTCAGCTTGATCTTGCGCCAATCGGGCGACCGCCTGCCGAGCTGGTAGCGCGAGCCCTTCCGCTTGGCGACGACGCCTTCGAGCCCGAGGCCCTTCGCCACCTCGACGAACCTCACGCCCTCGCCTTCGACGTGAGTCACCACCTGGAGCCGTTGGTCCGTCTCGGCGATTCGCTCGAGCTGCTCGCGCCGCTCCTCCAAGGGCAGATCGATCGTGGGCCTGCCGTCGAGCCACAACAGGTCGAACGCCACCATCGCCACCGGGATCCGTTGCATGACGCGCTTCACGTCGCGCTCGTTCGTGAGGTTCATGCGCTGCTGTAGCGCCTCGAACGAGTTCCGTCCCTCCTCGTCGAACGCCACGATCTCGGCGTCGATCACGGCGTTCACCTGGTCGACGAGCTCGTGGATGTCCTTCAGCTCGGGGTACTGGAACGTCACCTCGCGACCCCTGCGGGTCACGAGCCGCGTCACGTCAGTCGCCAGGTACGTCGTCGAGCGGATCCCGTCGAACTTGGGCTCGAACCACCACTTCGGATCGTCGAACGCCTTCCATCCGCCCTCGGCGAGCATCGGCTGCATCGCCGGAGGGACGTCGATCAGCGGCGCGTCCTGGTTGGACGCGAGCAGCGCGAGCCAGTCGGTTCGCGTCTTGACGAAGTGGTATTCGAGGCCGGGGTACTTCCGGCCGTGGAGCTTGAAGCTCACCTTCTTGTCGGTCCACTCGACCGCCTCGTACCAGCCGTTGTCGAAGATGCGGACCTCCCCGGCGCCGTAGTGGCCCTTCGGGATCGTGCCCTGGAAGCTCCCGTACTCGAGCGGGTGGTCCTCGGTTCGAACGGCGAGGCGTCTGTCCTTGGGCTGTACGGGTAGCCCGCGGGGGACGGCCCACGAGGGCAGTGCCCCGTCGCGCTCCAACCGCACGTCGTAATGGAGTCGCGTCGCGCGGTGCTTGTGGATGACGAACGAGTTGCCCTCGCCCTCCCGTTCGCCGCCGGCGGGCTCCGTGGTGCCGCCCGGTCCGAACGTGCGCTTACGCAGGTACTCGCCGAGATTCGGGTCCCTCGACGCCGCGATGACCTCATCAGATGTCCGCGTTCGGCTCTTCTCGGGATCGTCCTTCGCCGCGCCGCTCTTCCGCACCTTTTTCGGCGCGCCCGGGAATGCCTTCTCGGTCGGCATCCCCAGCGCCTCCAGCGCGGCCGTCAGGTCCTGCGGCTTCTCGATCACGCCCGCGAACAGATCGCCGACCTCCGCGAACCGCGCCCACACATTGTCGATGCGGAAGTCCTGCGGTGTGACGCCCGCAGCGAGCTCGTCCCACTCGAGGGGCGTCGAGACGGTTGCTCGCGGTTCGGGCCTGAGCGAGTACACCGCCGCGATGTTCGCGCCCTCGCGGTTCATGTTGTGGTCGATGAACACCTTTCCCGTGCGGTTCTCGATCTTCCACGCCATCGTGACCCGATCGGTGTCCGCCCGCTCGATCATCTTGCCCACCCGGCGGACGAACTCGCGCACCTGCTCGTACGAGTACCCGTTCTCGATGGGCACGTAGATCTGTACGCCGGTCGCCCCGCTCGTCTTCGGATAGCCGACGAGGCCGAGGGCGTCGAGCGCGGCGCGAACGTGCAGCGCCACGGCGATCACATCTTCGAACGGCGCGCCCATCGGATCGAGGTCGAAGAACAGATAGTCGGGCTGCTCGATGGACATGCAGCGCGAATGCAGAGGGTGCATCTCGATGCAGCCGAGGTTCGCCACGTACAACAGCGTCGACAGATCGTTCACCATCAGGTAGCCGATGACGCCCGTCCTTGCGTCGTCGCTCTGTACCGGACACCGCTCGATCCAGTCGGGCGTATGCGATGGCGCGGTCTTCTCGTAGAAGAACCCGCCGGCCACGCCGTCGGGCATCCGCTTCATCGTCAACGGGCGCTGGCCAAGGTACGGAAGGATCAGCCTGCCGACGTTGAGGTAGTAGGCGACGAGATCGCCCTTGGTGTATCCCTCGTCGGGCCAGAAGACCTTGTCCAGGTTCGACAGGCGGAGCTCGCGGCCGTCGACCTCGGCCCACCACGCGTCGCCGCGCTTCTCAGCCTCGAGCTGTTTGGGGAACTCGACCGTAAACGACCGGCCGCTCGTCACCTTCTTCTTCCGGGTCGGCACGACGCCAGCGTAGCCGCCCCCTCGTCGACGGTCGTGTCCGCCCGGCGGGCTAAAATGCATCCGCCCTGGTCGCAGGGCCCCGCCGCTCTCGAAGGAGCCGCCGATGCCACCCAGAGCCATGTGGAAGGGAGCCATCTCGTTCGGCCTGGTGACGATCCCCGTCGCCGTCTACCCGGCCACCGAGGAGAAGTCGCTCAAGTTCAACCAGCTTCACGACAAGGACATGGGCCGGATCCGCTACAAGCGGGTGTGCTCGATCGACAGCGAGGAGGTCGAGTTCGAGCACATCGTCAAGGGATACGAGGTGGAGAAGGATCGGTACGTGATCATCACGGACGAGGATCTCGACGCGGTGCCGGTGGAATCCTCACGCGCGATCGACATCCAGCAGTTCGTCGACCTCGACGAGATCGACCCGATGCTGTTCAAGAAGTCCTACTACCTCGTCCCCGACGAGACCGGAGCCAAGGCGTACGCACTCCTTCGCAAGGCCTTGCACGACGAGAACAAGGTGGGGATCGCCAAGGTCAGCTTCCGTGACAAGGAGCACCTCGCGGCGCTCCGGTTCAAGGACCGCGTTTTCGTCCTGGAGACGATGTTCTGGCCGGACGAGATCCGGGCCGCCGAGTTCGACACGGTCGACGCCGACGAGAAGGTCCGCGAGAACGAGGTCGAGATGGCCAAGGCGCTGATCGACAACCTGACCGAGCCCTGGGACCCGTCGTCGTTCAAGGACGAGTACCGCGAGGCGCTGATCGAGATCGTCGAGCGAAAGGACGCCGGGGAGCCGATCGAGGCCCCCGCGGAAGCCGCGCCGGCGCGAGTCGTGGACCTCATGCAGGCGCTGAAGGCGTCGGTCGAAGCGGCGAAAGAGAAGACGCCCGCGTCCGCAGGTGGTGCCAAGCGCTCGAGCGCCAAGTCGGCGGCCAAGAAGTCGGCCGCGAAGAAGACGACGACCGCGCGCCGCAAGGCCGGGTGACGCCACCGACCGACTTCCCAGTCCGCGCGTCGATCGACGGCGTGTCTGCACTAGTCTCGTCGACGTGAAGCTCGTCACCGCCATCGTCAAGCCGCACAAGATGGACGAGATCAAGGAGGCACTCCGCGGCGTGGGCGTGGCCGGCCTCACGGCGACCGACGTTGAGGGGTTCGGACGCCAGCGCGGCCATACCGAGGTCTACCGCGGTGCCGAGTACCAGGTGGACTTCGTCCCCAAGGTCAAGGTCGAGGTGCTCTGCGAGGACGAAGAGGCGCAGGGCGTCGTCGACGCGATCGCCAAGGCCGCGCGCACCGGCAAGATCGGTGACGGGAAGATCTGGGTCACCGAGACGGAGCAGGTGACGCGGATCCGTACCGGCGAGATGGGCCCCGACGCCCTGTAACGTCGATGGAAGCCCGGGTTGACCGGCCGGCGGCCGTCGCGCGTCTCCTGGATGACCTCGACGCGCTCGAGCGCGCGTACTCCGGCGGTCATCACGGCAGGTGGTCGGCGTCGAGGCGCGCCTCGCTCGTCGATTCGTGTCTTCGCGACCTGTTCGCCGCGGCAGATCCGCCGTCCGGAACGACGCTCGTCGCGCTCGGCGGATACGGACGTCGCCGGCTGTCGCCGGCATCCGACGTCGACCTGCTGATCCTGCACGACGGTTCGAGACCGGAGGAGATCGCGGCGTTCGCCGAACGCGTCCTGTATCCGTTGTGGGACGCCGGTTTGACGGTCGGTCACGGCGTCCGCACGCCGGACGAGTGCGTCGCACTCGCATCGGAACGCCTCGATGCGCGAACGGCGATGCTCGACGGCCGTGCGCTCGCTGGCGACCTTCCGGCGTGGAATGAGACGCAGCGCCGCGTCGCGGAGCTCGTGCGAAGCGAGCCGCACGCGTTCGTCGGCGCGCTCCTGGCCGACGCCAAAACGCGTCACGAGCGCTTCGGTTCTGCGTCGTCCTTGCTCGAACCGGACGTGAAGGAGAGTGCGGGCGGGCTGCGCGACGTGCAGCTGCTCGCGTGGTTCCAGATCGCGCTCGGAGCGCCGCTCGAGGAGCTCGGCGTGCTGCGCGTCGCCGAACGCCAGGCCGTCGACGAGGCCGACGAGTTCCTCGAGCGGGTTCGCGGCGTCCTGCACCTCGAAAGTCGGCGGCGAACCGATCGCATCTCGCTCGATCACCAGCCGCGCCTCGCACGGCACCTCGGCTTCGAGGACGAACCCGACCTGCCGGCGGTCGACGCGCTGATGCGCGTCGTGTTCGAGCACGCCCGTCAGGTCGAGCACGTCGTGCGATCGGCGTTCGACCGGTACCTCCGCCATCCGTCGCAGGAGCCGCAGTTCGAACCGACGCCGGCCGGCGTGTTACGTGCGTTCGCTCGACTCGCGCGCGACGGCGGTCTTCCTGAAGCGTCCTTCCTCGATCGCGTCTCCGACGCGCCCCTCGCCGAAGAGGTGGAGTGGACCGACGCCGTTCGAGCCGCGTTCCTCGAGCTCCTTTCGACGGGATCCGCGGGTGTGGCAGCGCTCGAGATGCTCGACCGGATCGGACTGCTCGCCCGGTACATCCCGGCCTGGTCGGCGGTTCGCTGCCGCCCGCAGCGCGATCCGTACCACCGGTTCTCCGTCGACGTTCACCTGCTGCGCGCGCTCGAGGCGATGTGCCTCCTCCTCGATCGCCGCGACCAACAGGAACCGATGACGGCGGAAGCGGCACGCGCCGTCACGGATCACGACGCCCTGCGGCTCGGAGCCCTCCTGCACGACATCGGGAAGACCGGTCTCGGACGGCACGTCGCCGAAGGAGCCAGGATCGCGGAGGAGACGCTCTCGCGGATGCGGGTAGCCGAACACACGCGGTCCTTGGCCGGGTTCATGGTCGCGGAGCATCTGCTCCTGTCGGACACCGCGACGCGACGCGACCTCGAGGACGAAGACCTCGTGCACGACGTCGCCGCGCGCGTCGGCAATCCCGACCGGCTGGCGGCGTTGTACCTGCTCACGGTGGCCGACGCCGAGGCGACGGGTCCGCTGGCGTCGACAGCGTGGCGGGCGGCGCTTGCCCCCGAGCTCGTGGCGAAGGTGCAGCACGTGCTCGAACGTGGCGACGTGGGGCCCGACACCTCGGCGCGCCTCGCCGAGCGCGCACGCGAGATCCGCGAAGCCCTCGGAGCCGAGAACGCCGCCGACGTCGAGCGATTCCTCGAACGGATGCCTCACACCTACGTCCTCACCGTCCCGGTCGAGCGTGTTGCTCGTCAGTTCCCGCTCATCGCGGCACCGCTCGCCGCTCGAGAGGTCAGGACGATTTCGGAGACCGGCGAACGACCGGGGACGTACTCGCTCACGATCGTCGCGGCGGACCGCGCCGGCCTGCTGTCGCTCATCGCCGGTGCCCTATCGCTCGCAGGTCTTTCCATCCTCACCGCGCAGGTGTTCACGACGGAGGACGGCGTGGCCGTCGACGTGTTCGAGGTGGAGGGCGCGTTCGAGGCCGAGGTCGGCGACGATCGATGGCGCGAGTTCCGCGGCATCCTCCGCCGAGCGATCGAAGGCCGGCTGTCGCTCGCCTACCGAGTTGCCGAGAAGCGGAGGCACTATCCGGCGCCGCGGGACGACGTGCCGCTGCTCGTCTCCGTCGACAACGACGCCTCGGACTTCTTCACCGTCATCGAGGTCGGCGCGCCCGATCGGATCGGGGTGCTGTTCGACATCACTCGCACGCTCGCCGAGCTGCAGCTCGACGTACACCTGGCGAAGGTTGCGACGTATGGATCTCGCGTGGTCGACGCGTTCTACGTGCGCGACGAGCTTGGTCGAAAGGTCGATGACGCGGAACGGATCGAGGAGCTCGAACGCGCGCTGCGCGCCCGGCTGTCCGCGACCTAGCTATCGACGATCGCGCGCAATCGGTCGGCCATCCTCGTGCTCGCACCCTGATCCTCGTGTTTGAAGTAGCAGTAGATGTCGTTCCCGGCTCCGAGGGCCGGCCGGATCCGGGCTGCCCAGCCGGCCAGCTCGTCGTCGGTGTACTCCGTTTTGCGGAGGCGAAGGAAGCCGAACGGTTCCCACGACAGGTCGTCGGGTCCCGGATCCTTCTCGTCGGTCTCGGCGACGCACCACGCCACGCCCTGCTCGAGCAGCAGCTGTCGTGCTTCGACCCATGACGGGTGACGGAACTCCATCGCCGCGCGTGGCACGGGAGGCAGGTAGCCGACGAACGACGCGATCAGCGAGGGGTCGTAGTGCAGGGTCGGCGGGCACTGGTACAGGATCGTCCCCAGCCGGTCGCCGAGCAGCCGCGCCCGGTCCAGGAAGTCGCGCACGTCCTGGTCGACGTCGGTGAGCCGCTTCCAGTGGGTGATGCGCTGGTTCGCCTTGAGCGTGAACCGGAAGTCTTCGGGAGTTTCGTCCTTCCACGTCTGCATGGACTTCTCGGTGGGGAAGCGACGGAACGTGTAGTTGATCTCCACCGACGGGAACCGGCTCGCGTAGTACGAGAGCATCTCGCGGTTCTTCAGGCCCTCGGGGTAGAAGACGCCGTGCTTCCACTCGTCGTAGGAGAACCCCGACGTGCCGAGGTAGAGGGTTCCGGCCATCTGCGAGGATTCTGGCATGGCCTCGCCGGAAGCTCGCGGTCGCCTCGACGTCGCGAACACCGACGTCGAGACGGCGTGGATCCGTCCACCGACACCGATCGCGACGCTCGTGGTCGCGCACGGCGCCGGCGCGGGGATTGATCACCCGTTCATGGCGGGCTTCTGCCGCGCGATCGCCGATGCGAAGGTCGCCACGTTGCGGTTCAACTTCCCGTACATCGAGCGCGGCCGCCGTTCTCCCGATCCCGAACGCGTCCTGCGCGAGACGTGGCTGGCGGCGTTCGACGCGGCGAACGCCAAGGCGCGCGGCGGCCCGGTGCTTGCCGGCGGCAAGTCGCTCGGCGGACGGATCGCGTCGATGTGCGTGGCGGACGGGATGCCCGCCGCGGGGCTCGTGTTCCTGGGCTATCCGCTGCATCCGCCGGGAAAGCCCGAGCGCCTGCGCGACGAGCACCTGTACCGGGTCGACGTGCCGATGCTCTTCCTGGAAGGCACCGCCGACCCATTCGCGAACGGGGACGTCTTGACGCGGGTGCTTCGCAAGCTCGGGGACCGGGCGACACTCATCGAGGTCGAGGGCGGTGACCACTCGTTCAACGTTCGCGGGCGCAAGGCCGACGCTCGCGACGTCGGCGCGGGTCTGGCCGAGCTCGCGGCGCCGTTCGTGGAGCGAGTGGCGCGGGCCCACAGCTCCAAGGCCGGGGCGAGGTCCCGCTGATGCCTCGGAAGAACCGCCGAGCCGAGGACGAGCCGCAGCAGCCGCTCACGATGCCGCAGTCCGCCGCGCCGCTCTGGGCGCTCGTACCGGGCGTCGACGTTCGGCGTGTCTCGAGTGAGAAGCCGTACCGGTGTCCCGGTTGCGATCTCGAGGTGCGCCCCGGCTCGTGGCACCTGGTCGTGATCCCGCAGGACGCGCCGGACGAACGCCGCCACTGGCACGAGCACTGCTGGCGCGTCGAGCTCAACAGCACGCGAGGCCGGAGTCGTTGAGGCTCGGGCTTCCTTCGGCGAGCCTCGTCAGCCCGTACGATGAGCTTCGTTGAACGAGCTACGACCGACCCCCGTGCGACGGCTAGTGACGTGAACGCCGCTCTCGCGGGCACGTGGTCCGAGCTCGAGGACACGTTCTCGGAGCTGGTTGCGCTGGTCGAGCCGCTCGACGAGGCCGCAATCAACTGGCGGCCTCCGGCGCCGGACTCGAACTCGATCGCCGTGCTCGTTCGCCACACGATCGGCTCGGCGTCGATGTGGTGCTCGATCGCGCTCGACGAGCCGTTCGAGCGCGATCGGGACGCCGAGTTCCGGGTCCACGAGTCCTCAGCAGCGCTCGTCGCCGCCCTCCGCGAGTTTGTCTCATCGCTCGGCGGCCAGTTCGAACGGCTCGACGCCGTCGATCCGGCGTCTGAGCACCACGATCCGCGTCGCGGCTCGGACGGCGAGGTCCACACCGCGGGCTGGTGCATCGCGCACGTCCTGTCGCACACGGGGGAGCACTGGGGCCAGATCCAGCTCACGCGAGATCTGTACCGAGCGCGGGCGTGACCGTTCGGCACGTCCGTGCGTCCATGCAGCGACTTGGCGACGGCTGGATCGGGCGGATGGGCGACGAGGAGGTCCACGCTCGCACGCGCGACGGGTGCATATCGGCGCTTCGCCACCTGGCCGGCGATCTGGCGCTGACCGTGGAGGAGCGCCCCGAGCTCGTCGGCGTCAGCGAGGCGGCCGCCATCCTCGGCTGGGACCGAAGGCGCGTCGTCACCTACCTCGATCGCGGAGCGTTCCCGGCGCCGCTCGCGAGCCTCGCCTCGGGACGGGTGTGGCGGCGTGATGACGTCGAGTCGTTCGCGCGTGACCGCGCGCGCCGGAAGGGTCGCCGGATCGCCCGGTGACGGAGCAACCGACCGAGCAGATCCTGTATCTCATCCGACACGGGGCGTCGGACTTCGACTCGAGGGAGTTCTCGGTCACCCCGCGGGGAAGGCAGTGGGATCCGCCGCTCAGCGAGATCGGCCGCGATCAGGCGCAGCTCCTCGCGAAACGGCTGCTGTCGATGAGGCCGCAGCCGATCGCCGTGCATTCGTCACCGATGCGGCGGGCTCGTGAGACGGTCGCGCCGTACGCCGAAGTCGCAGGCATCGACGTTGTCTTCGACGACGACCTGGCGGAAGGCTACGTCGGCGAGTGGGAGGGCAAGCCGTTCGAGGAGATCCTGGCGAGCGACGAACGGCTCCTCCAACGGGTTCGCAACCAGGAGCCGATCTACGGTCACGCGCCCGGCGTGGAGCAGATCACGCCCTTCCGAGCCAGGGTGAAAGCCGCGATCGAGGGGATTCTCCAACCGCAGCTCGGCGGGAACATCGTCGTCGTGTGTCACGGCGGCGTGATCAACGCCTACATCGCGCCGCTGCTCGGCGTCGACCACGAGATGTTCTTCATCCCCGAGAACACCTCGATGAACTCCGTGATCGTCGACGGCGACGCTCGTCGCGTCCGGTTCCTGAACGACTACCTGCACCTGTCCGATCCGCGGCTGTTCGAGGACGCGTGAACCGGGCGGTCTAGACTCAGCGCGTCCAGTGCGGGGAGCCCTCACGAGGAGGCAAGCGTGCCGGTCCAGTTCCTGTCCGACGAGTGGACCACGGAGTTGCAGAAGCGCCTCAACGAGAGCGAGCCCTTCCGGAAGGCGGCCTCGGGCAAGGACGCGACGATCCAGAACGTGATCCTCACACCCGAGGGCGAGAAGCGGTACTGGCTGCGCATCTCCGACGGTTCGGTCGAGCTGAGCGCCGGCGATGCCGAACGAGCGGACGCGACGATCGAGCAGGACTACGACACGGCGGCGGCGCTCGCGCGGAGCGAGCTCAACCCCGTCAGCGCGTACATGACCGGGAAGATCCGCATCAACGGGTCGATGATGCTGCTGATGCAGCTCCAGGGCACCCTCACGGAGTTCGCGCGGGTGATGCAGGAGATGGACGTCGACTACTGACGCCTAGCCCGTCGTCGACGGTTCGCGTTCCGGCATCACGCTGAACGTCGCGGCGGCACGCGCGAGCAGTGCTCCGTCGGCGTCAACCACGTCGGCCTCGGCGTACCCGAACCGGCGACCGCGCTTCAGCACGCGCCCGCGAGCGGTCACCGTCCCTGAACGCGCCGGCGCCAGGAACGTGACGGAGAGCGACGTCGTGACGTGCGTCATGCCGTCGTCGAGCGACGTCAGCATGGCGAGCCCCGTTGCGGTGTCGGCGAGCGTGGCGATCAGACCGCCGTGCAGGGTTCCGAACAGGTTCAGGTGATCGGTCCCGACATCGAGCTGGACCTCAACCGAGCCGGACTCCACCTCTCCGAGCCGGGCGCCGAGGAACGACGTGTGGAACGCGGAACGGGCGAACCGGTGTCGCACCTTCTCGACGCCGGGGTCCAAACTCATGACGGGAAATCCGTTCGCCGGCTTCCGATGCGCATTTCGAGCTCTCGCGCTTCGCTCATCCCGGATCGATCGCCCCACCGTATCTGGATTGACGGGTTCGGAGCGGGCACCGACAATCTCCGACCGTGCCCGCCGAGCGGGCCGATGCATCCAGCAAGGAGGGGGGAAGGTATGGGTTCTTGGCGAACGAGGCTCCTCGTCCTCGTAGCCCTTCTGAGCGTCGTCGCGGCCGCCTGCGGTGATGACGACGGCGACACGGGCGCCGGCGGTGACGGCGACGGCGCCGCGGCCGAGTGCAACCAAGACATCACGGTGGGCATGGCCTTCGACATCGGCGGCCTCGGTGATCGATCGTTCAACGACGCCGCGGACGCCGGCCTCCAGCAGGCGATCGAGGACGGTCTGGTCTGTGAGGAGAACACCGAAACGAACGAGGCGAACTCGACCGGATCGGACCGTGACCAGAACGTCCAGGCGCTGGCGGACGCAGGCTTCAACCTCGTGATCGGTGTCGGGTTCGCGTTCTCTCCCGGCATCAACACGATCGCTCCGGATTACCCCGACGTGAACTTCATGATCGTGGACGGGTTCGCGACGTGCGGCACGGCGTGCGGTCTCACCAACGACGCCGAGGCGATCGCCAACGTAGCCGACTTCACGTTCAAGGAGCACGAGGGCTCGTTCCTGGTCGGCGCGGCGGCCGCACTGAAGTGCGAGTGCGACACGATCGGCTTCCTCGGCGGGCAGCAGGGCACGGGACTGATCGAGCGCTTCCAGGCGGGGTACGAGGCGGGTGCACAGGCGATCAACCCCGACATCAATGTTCTCGTCGATTACATCGGAGACGACACGACGGCCTTCAACGACCCGGTGAGGGGCGAGGCGCTGTCCACGTCGATGTACGACGACGGCGCCGAGATCATCTATCACGCCGCCGGCGCCTCAGGCGCGGGTCTGTTCAACGCGGCCGTCGACGCGGACAAGCTCGCGATCGGCGTCGACTCGGACCAGTACCTCACGGCGAGCCCGGAACAGCAGCCACTGATCCTCACGTCGATGCTGAAGCGCGTGGATACGGCCGTGTACACGGCGATCCAGCAAACGGGCGACGACTCGTTCGGCGGGAGCCTCGTCTTCGGCTTGGCGGAGGACGGACTCGACTACGCGAAGTCGAACCCCGACGAGCTCACGTCGGACATCCAGGAGCAGCTGGACGAGTTCAAGCAGCAGATCATCGACGGCGAGATCACCGTCCCCGACGCACCTGCGTAGGTCGACGGGAGTGACCGACGAAGGGGCGGGGGGAGGCAACTCCCCGCCCCTCGTCGTTCTCGAAGGGATCACCAAGCGGTTCCCGGGGGTCGTCGCCAACGACGACGTGACGCTCGAGCTGCGCCGCGGTGAGGTCCATGCCCTGATCGGGGAGAACGGCGCCGGCAAGTCCACGCTCATGCGTGTGCTCTACGGCATTTACCCATCGGACTCGGGCCGCATCCTGGTGCGCGGTGAGCTGGTGAAGATCGCGTCGCCGCGCGACGCGATCGCCGTCGGCATCGGGATGGTCCACCAGCACTTCGTGCTGGTGGACCCGTTCACGGTCACCGAGAACGTCATCCTCGGCGAGGAGGGCGGCGCGCGCCTCGACGTCGACGACGCGAACCGGCGCGTCGCCGACCTTGCCGAGCAATACGGCTTCCGCGTCGACCCCGCCCGTCCCGTCGAGGATCTCTCCGTCGGGGAGGAACAGCGTGTCGAGATCCTGAAGGCGCTCTATCGAGGCGTGGAGATCCTGATCCTCGACGAGCCGACCGCGGTTCTCACGCCGCAGGAGACGCGGGACCTCTTCGACAACCTGCGCAAACTGCGCGAGGCCGGCCGAACGATCGTATTCATCAGTCACAAGCTGGACGAGGTGCTCGAGATCGCCGACCGCATCACCGTGCTTCGTCGCGGACGCGTCGTCGGGGAGACGCGTCCGGCCGACACGACCAAGGCCAAGCTCGCGGAGATGATGGTCGGGCGACCGGTGCTGTTCCGCCTGGAGAAGCCGGACGTGACGATCGGAGGCCCGGTGCTCCGGGTCACGGACCTTCGCGGAGAGGGCAAGCTCAACGGCATCAGCCTCGAAGTTCGAAGCGGCGAGATCCTCGGCGTCGCCGGCGTCGAGGGCAACGGACAGCGCGAGCTGGCCGAGACGCTGATCGGGCTGCGCCGGCCGCTGTCCGGGACGATCGAGGTGGATGGGCGAGACATCGCCGGACGCAACGTCGGCGACATCCGGCACGTCGGCGTGAGCTACATCCCCGAAGACCGCCACGAGCAAGGGCTCGTGCTGAGCATGACGCTGTGGGAGAACGCGGTGCTCGGCCGGCAGAACGACCCGCAGTTCGAGGCAGGCCCCGGCGTGCTGCTGATCCGCAAGATCAAGGCGCTCGCCGCTCGGCTGGTCAAGCTGTTCGACGTTCGCGCGCGCAGCATCGACGTCAAGGCTTCGAGCCTGTCCGGTGGCAATCAGCAGAAGCTCGTCCTGGCGCGCGAGCTCGAGGTCGACCCCAAGTTGCTGATCGCCGCGCAGCCGACGCGAGGGCTCGATGTGGGCGCGATCGAGTTCGTGTGGAAGGAGATCCTCGACCAAAAGGCTGCGGGACGCGCGGTGCTGCTGATCTCAGCCGAGCTCGACGAGATCTATGCGCTCGCCGACCGCATCGTCACGCTCTACGAGGGGCGCATCACCGGCGAGTTCGCGCCCGACGCGCCTCCCGAGCAGATCGGCGTGGGCATGCTGGGCGGCGAGAAGCAACCGGTGGCGTCGTGACGACCGAGGGACTCGCCGCACCGGCTGCCATCGTGCGCTCGCGCCCGGCGTGGCTCGACACGCTGCTCGGTCAGGCGCTCGCGCTCGTCGCCTCCCTCGGGATCGCCGTGCTCGCGGGCGCCGTCCTCATCGTCGCGTACGGCGAGAGCCCGGTCGAGGTGTACTCGTCGATCCTCGAGCAGTCGGTGGGGTCGGTCGACGGGATCGGATACGTCCTGGCGATCGCGACGCCGCTGATCTTCTCCGCGCTCGCGGTCGCCGTCCCGTTCAAGGCCGGCCTGTTCAACATCGGCGTCGAAGGGCAGTACATCGTGGCGATGGTCGTGGCGGCCTGGGCGGAGGTCGAGCTCGGGTTCCTTCCGGGACCGTTTCTCATCATCGCGGCCCTCCTTGCGGCGATGCTCGGCGGCATGGCATGGGCGGCGGTACCCGGCGTCCTGAAGGTGACGACCGGTGCCCACGAGGTCGTGACCACGATCATGATGAACGGCATCGCCGTCAGCCTGGTCGGTTGGGCGCTGAACTTCCCGCTCCACTTCGACGACGCTCCGGAAGGTGCGTTCGTCGATCTTCGGACCAACAACTTCCCGGAGCAGGGGCTCGTCGGCGACCTCGGTCGGATGTTCGGTATCACGCAGGGCGCTCACCTGTCGTGGTTGCTGCTGCTGGCGATCGCCGCGTCGTTCGTCGTGTGGTTCCTGTTCCGTCGAACGCGACTGGGTTACGAGGCGCGGGCGGTCGGTGCGTCACCCGGCTCGGCGCGCGCCGGGGGCGCGTCCATCGGCGCGGTTCAGCTGAAGGTGTTCCTCATCTCCGGCGCGCTCGCGGGCCTCGTCGGGATGCAGCAGATCCTCGCCGACCGCGGTCACCTTCCGCAGAACTACATCGTCGCGTTGGGATTCACCGGGATCGCCGTCGCGTTCCTCGGACAGAACCATCCGATCGGGATCGTCTTCGCGGCGATCCTGTGGGGTGTGCTCTCGCGCGGCGAGGTGGCGCTCCAGATCGGGAGCGACGTCCCGCGCGAGTTCGTCATCATCCTGCAGGGCATCCTGATCCTGTCGGTGGTCATCACGTACCAGATCGCCAGGCGCCGGCTCTCGGCGCGTCAGTTGCAGCGCGAGGGCACCGTCGGTGAGCTCGCCGACGCGGCTGCGCCGTCGGACCGCGAGCGGGCCCGTGAAGGCGAGGACCGCGAGTCCGGGGCGTTCGCGCCCGCCGACGACAGGGAGCGCTGATGCCGTTCACGGATATCGCCGTCGCGCTGCAGATCTCGTTCACGTACTTCACGGTGATCTACCTGACGGGCCTCGGCGGTCTGTTCAGCGAGCGCTCGGGCATCGTCAACATCGGCCTCGAAGGGCTGATGATCGTCGGCACCGTGAGCGGCGCCTGGGGGGCGCGGTATTTCACGGACACGCTCGATCTCGGTCAACCGTGGGGACCGATCCTCGGGCTCGTTGCGGGAGCGGCGTTCGGCGCCGCGTTCGCCGGTGTCCACGCCGTCGCGACGATCACGTTCCGCGTCGACCACATCGTGTCCGGTGTCGTGCTCAACCTGGTCGCGGTCGGCCTCGCGCGGTTCCTGTCGCAGGCGTTCTTCGGACAGTCGACGCAGTCTGATCCCGGCGGTCCGCACCTAACCCCGCTCGCGATCCCGGGGCTCTCATCGCTGCCGGGCGGGTTGGATCGCGCGTTTGAGAACCTCTCGCCGGTCGTGATCATCGCCGCGTTGATGGTCTTTCCGGTGTGGTACGCGCTGAACCGACTGCGATGGGGACTCCGTCTGCGAGCATGCGGTGAGAATCCCGAGGCAGCCCGGTCGCTTGGCGTGAACGTCTCCACATACCGGTACCAGGGGGTACTGTTGTCGGGCGCGTTCGCCGGCATGTCCGGCGGGTACCTCGCCGCGGATGTGATCGGCAACTGGCGTGAGGGCCAGACGCTCGGCCTCGGGTTCATCGCGCTCGCCGCGTTGATCCTTTCGAACTGGAACCCGGTCCGCTTGCTGTTCTTCGCGTGGCTGTTCGGGTTCGCGGTGGCGATCCCGCTGCGTCAAGGATTGACAGATTTCTGGCTGATCCGCGATGTGCCGGAGCAGTTCATTCGGATGATCCCGTACATCGTCACGATCGTGGCGATCGCCGGATTCGTCGGACGCGTCCGCCCGCCCGCCGCAGCCGGCCGCGCGTACGAGGGCGCCGGAGGAACCTAGCCGCGTCTTACGTTCCGAACAACCGGTCTCCAAAGTCGCCGAGTCCCGGAAGGATGTATCCGTGGTCGTTGAGCTGCCGGTCGACCGCCGCGGTGAAGATGGGAACGTCGGGATGGTCCGCCTCCATCTTCGCGATGCCTTCCGGCGCGGAGACGACGCACACGAACCGGATCGACGCCGGACGTCCGTCGCGAACGGCGCTCGTCGCCGCCGACCCCGAACCGCCGGTGGCGAGCATGGGGTCGAGGACGAGCACGTGCCGCCCATCGACCGGGGGGAGCTTCCGGTAGTACGACTGCGGCTGCAGCGACGCCTCGTCGCGCTCGAGCCCGATGTAGCCGACGGCGACCTCGGGGAACAGCTCCGTGACGGCCTCGAGCATCCCAAGACCCGCTCGGAGGATCGGCACGGCGACGAGGTCGCCGAGCACCTTCCCCGCGGCGGGCTCCAGCGGCGTGCGAACGTCGACGTCGGTCGTCGGGAGGTCCCGGATCGCCTCGACCGTGAGCACGAGCGCGAGGCGCTTGGCGAGCGTTCGGAACAGCGGCGGGGGAGTCCGCTCGTCCCGGAGCTGGGCGAGCAGGTGCGCCGCGAGCGCGTGGTCGACGACGGTGACCGACACGCGCGGCATCCTAGTCGGCTGGGGGCGGAGCTCTCTCGGACGGTTGCCACGAAGTGCCTGTGCTGGCACGATACGAGCCCCATGGAGGCGTTCGGCGGGTTTCGGTTCCTCTACGGCGGTTGGAGCCCGGCGTAGTCGCCTGAGCCGAACGGAGCAGACGACCCCGGGCCAACAGCCCGGGGTTCTTCGTCTCTCGCGCAAGAAGGCGGACGGATGGTCGTAGTCATGAGGCGCGAGGCCACCGAGGCGGATATCGAGGCCGTCGCGGAACGCGTTCGCGCGGCCGGCGGTGAGGCGTTCGTCTCGCGCGGAACCGTCCACACGATCATCGGGCTCGTCGGCGACACCGATCGCTTCGCGGCGATCGAGTGGAAGCAGATGCCGGGTGTCGATCACGTCATCCAGATCGGCAAGCCGTACAAGATGGTCGCCGCGACGTTGCACCCAGAACCGAGCACGGTCAACGTCGGCGCCACCTCGGTCGGCCGCGGGACGTTCACGCTCATCGCCGGTCCCTGCGCGGTCGAGAGCGACGAACAGGCGCTTATCGCAACGAAGGCCGCGCGCGCGGCCGGCGCAACGATCCTTCGCGGCGACGTCTACAAGCCCAGGACGTCGCCGTATTCCTTCCAGGGCCTCGGCGAACGCGGGCTGGAGATCCTCGAGGAGTGCCGGCGCCAGACGGGCCTGCCGATCGTCGTGGAGGTCGTCGACGTGTCACACGTTCAGCGCATCGCGGAGGTCGCCGACTGCATCCGGGTTGGCACGCGGAACGCGCAGAACTTCGAGCTTCTCAAGGAGGTCGGTCTCACCAATCGTCCCGTGATGCTGAAGCGCGGGCTGGCGATGACGATCGACGAGTGGCTGCAGGCCGCCGAGTACGTCGCACAACGTGGCAACTCGCAGATCATCCTGTGCGAGCGGGGGATCAGGACGTTCGAGCCGTCCACGCGCAATACGCTGGACCTCGCCGGGATGGCGGTCGCGCAGGCCGAGTCGCACCTGCCGGTGATCGTCGATCCGTCGCACGCGGTGGGCAAGCGCGCGCTCGTCGCTCCCATGGCTCGGGCGGCAATTGCCGCCGGAGCCGACGC
>OCZV010000172.1_pt1 | contig 24136 bp, 20 predicted proteins | sample 1539051 | NCBI WGS metagenome assembly OCZV01 (sample SAMEA3113581, study PRJEB22503) | soil metagenome
CCTGACAGGCAGTCCATTGCCTTTGTTGGGGATGGAGGATTTACAATGTTAATGGGTGAATTTGCTACAGCTGTTCAGTATGGCCTTCCCATCAAAGTCATAATAATTAAGAACAATACGTTAGGAATGATTCGCTGGGAACAAATGGCGTTTTTGGGCAATCCGGAATTCGCCGTCGAGTTCACTCCGATAGACTATGTGAAGTTTGCCGAGGCTTGCGGGGGTGCCGGTTACTACATAAAGGAGCCTGGTGAGATAAGAAATGTGCTACGCAGTGCACTGGCTGACAGGAGTAAACCTGTGATAGTAGAAGCCTATGTGGATCCATTTGAACCTCCTATGCCTCCAAAAGTAGAACGGGAATTTATCTCAAAAATGGCCGAATCTTTTGCAAAAGGACAGCCTTATGCACGACGAATAGGTCTGACGCTATTTAGAAACCAAGTACATGAAACTATGAAGGGACTTCACTCACATTCAAACAAGGATGAGAAAAAGAAAGACGTCAAATAGTTCATAGGTCTGCATTTGAACATTATCTTTTCATTTGTCTCCAGCGTCTGATCAAAATTAAAAAATATATCCAATATGCTGCGGGGCAATAAATTATAAAATACATGATGGGGTGAGGAACAGGTTAAGCGTGTTATATTCTGTTATCTAGAACTTTGTGTGCCAGCATCAATTCCGTAATCTTGCCATCTCTTATCCACAATAGATTTTGTGTCTTCGTCTACTTGTGCAAGCCGTTGTATCTCTCTGTTATACCCTTCCTCCTTCCATTTTGTTGTGGCATCAATGCCTATCTTGGAGCCTAAATTGACAAGAGGAGAGGCTGGGTCTAGGGTATCTGTTGGAGCATTTTCGATGATCATTATGTCCCTCCGTGGATCAGTTCTTGCCGTCATGGCCCAAATTACTTCATTTATATCTTGTATGTTTACGTCATCGTCGACTACCACAAACATCTTGGTGAGTGCCAATTGTCCCATACCCCAAAGGCCCATCATCACTTTTTTTGCCTGCCCGGGATATCTCTTTTTTATAGAAATTATTGCAAGGCCCTGAAACCAACCTGCAGGCGGCATGGAAAAATCCGTTACCTCAGGGTGGAACATTTGTATTAAAGGTAGAAAGGCTCGTTCAATGACTTTTCCAATATAAGCGTCTTCCAAAATAGGCTTGCCTACAACAGTTGTTAGGTAAATAGGATTGGCCTTTCTCATAATCGCTGTAAGTGTAAACGTAGGATACGGCTCAGGAGGGGTATAATAACCCGTGTGATCTCCGAAGGGGCCTTCCATCCGAATATCTGACGGGTCGACGTAACCTTCTAAGACTATCTCAGAGTTAGCTGGAACTTCTAAGTCCACTGTCTTGCACTTTACAAGCTTGGTGCCTTTTTTTCTCGTGATCCCCGGAACAGGGGCAACGGCGCTAAATATTGTTGCCGGATCGGCTCCAATTACCACTGCTACTTCAATTTTGTTCTTTTTTTGCTCTTTTGATATCTGATAATGATGTGCCCCGCGCTTGTGAATTTGCCAGTGCATTATAGCTTTATTGTGGTCCACGATTTGCATGCGGTATACCCCCATGTTTCTAATTCCTGTGTCAGGATGTTTTGTTACTGTTAATCCAAATGTTATGAATCTGGCTGCATCACCCGCGAAGGATTTCAAAATAGGCATCGAATTAAGGCTGGCCTTGTCATCGTCTTGAACAATCTCTGTCACAGGTCCTGAATCTACGTACTTTGGACCATACTCTCCTATTTCTGATAATTTTGGTAACATCTTGAGCTTGTTTAGCATTCCAGCAGGGATCTTCATTTTAGTAAGATCTGTTACCCTACTTCCGATTTCAGTAAAGTCAGCAGTTTCCAACGCCAGCTGCAGCCTTTCCATCGTCCCAAACGCATTTCCAAGAACAGGCATAGTCGCACCTTCCACATTTTCAAACAAAACTGCTGGCTGATTTCCCTTGTACATCAAGCGTCTCATGATCTCGGCAATTTCTAAATCCGGGTTTACTTTTGTCTTTACATGTACAAGCTGCCCGGTTTTATCTAACGCGTTGACATACTCGCTCAAGCTTTCATATGGCATAGAATTTAGATAACGTTACTGAGGTAACATAAGCCTTCTCAGTCGGAGGCCATAAGAGATCGTTTGCCACTTGAAGGAAAAAATTTGGATTACGAAGGTAGGATTATTGATTTTCCTGTTCCTGACGGCATGTATACTGTTTTTCAGGATGCATTATCAGTGGTCGAACCACTAAAAAACCACTTAACAATCACTCGAAGATAGCTGAATACACTAAAGCATAATCTTGGCTTCCCTTAGCAACATTAGAACCCATTACCTCAATTCTATAATCTCCTACAACGGGTTTTTGAAGAAATACGGTTTCGACATTATTTTGAGTGTCAAGGCTGCTGTCAAAGGGAGGCTCAAATGCATTACCATAGTACCTACTCCCGGCTGGATCTGTTACTATAAGATTCATGTTGTTAATCAAACCCTGCCCGGGATAGTCCGTCCACACAAGAGTTATTTTGAATGGAATCTCTGAGCCTGTGACCCTTACGTCAATTGACCTTGCTTCTCCGGTCCTCAGTCCCCTTGATTGATCCAAATACTTTACTTTACCAGGACTTTTATCAATTGAGTTCCGAACATTTACCAGGCCCCAGCCTTGTTCCATATCGTATAGTCCTCCTCTATTGTCTGCAGAATACCTGTAGTCCATGCGTTCTGAGCCGTGAATCAGGACAGCCTTTACAAGGGCAGCAGAGGGCCTTCTTATTTTTATTTTAGCCCTAAGGAATTGCCTTATTAAAGCGACGGCCCCTGCCACAAGTGGGGTTGCCATGCTGGTCCCTCCCATAAAGAAATAGTCCTTGTTTGGGGCAAACTTCGCCCAACCCGTGTGGTTGGGAGCAATAAATCTAGATCTTGTAGACAGGATAAAAGTCCCAGGCGCCACCACATCGGGTTTGATTCGACCATCACTAGTTGGTCCTCTGCTGCTAAAGGCAACCACATCTGTACTAGATCCATCTGTCATGGGATCTTCTCTTATAGGTGGAGACGGATAATTGGAGGGCCACCATTGATAGCCTCCGTATGTCTCGGTAACAAACTCGGATCGTTGGTTCTCGCTTGCGCCAACAGTTATACAATTTTTTGCCGTACCAGGTGAGTCTACACTCATTAAATCTATTTTGCCATCTCCGTCCTGGTCTATTCCTGAGTTGCCTGCCGCAAAGAGGACTGCAAAATCCTTATTCTCGTAAACGTATTTGTCCAAATCAAAACATTGCTGGTCGTATGCTCCGGGCTCTCCGCCACCCCAGCTATTAGTATGTATTCTACAACCATACCGATAAGCGTATGCAAAAAGCTGCGAGATATCCGTTGGTATTCCAAGAAGACCATATTGTTCAGGTCTTCTGCCAAAAGTGTATTCAAACTCCGCTACGTACTCATCAGTCCAGTCAGCTCGCTGCTCTATTGCTTGAAATATAAGCTTAGATTCGTACGCAAGACCACGTATTACTTCATGTCCAGCCGCGATAGAAGAAGCGCCATTACCCAGCACAGACCCTGCAACATGCGTCCCATGACCGCTATCTTCATCCTTTGCTCCGTCATCTGCGTTAGGGTTTTTCACATAGCTGTTATGAATCTCGTCTATCGGGTAGCTCTTAATTTTTTTGATTCTCCCTCTAAAATCTGGATGTAGTGTTACAGAATCACCAGAATCAATACCCGTATCGGCAATCCCAATAACTTCTCCTTTTCCTGTGAGCCCAAAGTCATTGAATGCCTGGTCTGCATTCATGATTTCTACTGCTACATTGGCAATTTTATTTCCTGTATTTGCTTTACGCCATGTATATGTGGCAATTTCAGAAGAAGTTCTGACGGTGTGCTTCTGGCATTCTTTATGTCAACAACTATTCTATTATTATTATCTGAGACAGTAACAATTTTGACTCCAAGCTTTGCAAGCTCACGCTTCGCCGATCGCACATCTTCAGACGTAAAGAAGTCTATGGAATATTTGTAGGGCAACGGACGAATCTTTGTAGTCGCTAAACCTTCGGCTTCTTTGCCTCGTTTGTTTAGCTCTGTAGCCGATGTTTTGTCAAACCTAGCGATGGCCTTCTTGGGATTTTTTATCTTGGGAGGAGATTTCTTTGCCCTACCTACCAGCTCTGAGGAAACCCTATATTTTGGGTCATAGTGGCCGACCCAGTGAACGTACGGAAGATCGATTATAGAGGTCAAGGCATTCTTGTCCATCTCAACGATATACGAAAAATTTGGAAATGGTTCTCGAGGAAAGGCCCCTTTTTTTTCAATATGCTTTAACCAATCCGGTTTTACTGGTCCTACGAATTGAACCAGGTAGTAATGCAGTCCTCCTGTTACGGGACTAGTATGGTTATACGCCGGATGAGCTAAGACCTTGCGATTTTGCGAAATGCGGGGCTTCTGAGTGTCAATTGTCTGATCCTCTAAATTAATAGTATTATAATAGTTAGACATCTCTTCTACTGGAAATTTTTCTCTAATTAGCTTAATCTGAGCAGGTTGAGCCTCTCCTATCACAAATGCATCGTATAACGCCTCAACCTTCATCATTTTTTCTATTTCTAAATGCCTTTCTTTGGGGCAGAAAACTCTAATCTTTACCACAATTCGGAAACATTGTATTAACTATTAAATTTTTCATGCTAGAATGCAAGGGAAGAACATACTGAGAAAACCTAAACATACAGCCTATCATATAACTGCTTGAATATTCTAGCCGTCGCTCCCCATATAACAAACCCCCCGGACGCAAATTTGTAAACACCCTTTTGAGAAATATGATAATGTTCTACATCTGGTTCAAACGTCGCCAATGTTTCGTATAAGGGAACGTCTACAATACAATCAACCTCGCTTGCAAGAATCTGAGGTTCTGGAATTTTCTCTTGTATAGTTATAAAAGGCACGATAGCAAAGTTTGATGTCAGGGTATAGACAGTTTGCAACCTTCCAAGAATATCAGCTGGCTCAAATGAAAGACCGACTTCCTCTCGTGTTTCTCTCAAGGCAGTGTCAAGAAGGTTTTGATCTTCTCCTCGAGAGTATTGTCCTCCTGGAAATGATATTTCCCCTGTATGGTATTTCAGCGTTGAGCTTCTTCTCGTTAGAAGTATGTGGGGAATATTGTTTTCTGAATGAACTATAATGAGGACAGCAGCAGTTCTAGACAGTGCGTTCCTATTACTTTTCGACCCAAGTATTTCGGAAAATGGACTTTGTAAATGGGGTCTAATAAGGCGATCTATATTATTTAGAGTCATCATAGTTGCTTGTACGATATGAAGTATAATGTGAATTAGGGCATTAAGGTTGTTGCTTTCTGCAGATACCAGATCATAGTCTAGCCCCAATACGGTAATACCAACAGACATCTGTGCATAGCCTCGTAAATGAAAGAATAAAAAAGCTCATTCCAACCTTAGATTCATCGAATGCGATCCCTTTTTCATTAATTTCAGTTTGTATCCGTATTCATCTTTGGGGTATTTCTTGACGAAGCGCTCGACGTTAGATGTATTGTTGGTAAGTATTATTTCCACCTGCCTGTGTTGTTCTTTAGCCGTCTCTGCGATCCAGCTGAGAGTGAGAAAAGAAGGATTATCATCCCGGCCGTTTGCAGAAATCAAATATTTATCAGCTGTCACATTCGTAAAAAAGTCTCGCGTAATATTTCTGTCACTTCCATGATGTGGCAATTTCAGAATATTAACATGAACTGATCCCGATGAGCCAAGCAGCCTAGCTTGCTTTAGGCCATAGATCACATGCTCACCGAGGCCGTCACCGGTGAATAAAATTGTGTCGTCATCCTCTTTTGCCAAAAACATAATACTGCTAAGATTAGGGATGCTTTTATCGGCCTGAACAGCTAGTCTATAATCCGCACGTGTTCTTAGAGCCTTTTCATGTTTGTCTAGCCAATCAAGCCATTGCTTTCTCAAATCCTCTAAATTTTTTCTCGTGGGGCCGATTACGAGAAACTTTATATCACCAAATTTCAGTTCCTTTGGCTTATCGGTAACGATTATTGTCTCGTTATTGAATTGAGGATTTATTTCTATAGCAAGATCATGTGCATATTGATAGAGGTCATGTCCTTCTCTTATGCCCCTTGCCGTCACTTGCGTCCTACTTCTATTTTTAAATACAGTACGAGTGTTGCTCAAGAGATCGCGAAGTCTTACCTCTATACGTTGTCCTATAGTTCTACTAAAGGCATTGTACCATAAAGCGTCAATCTCTATAGTCCAGCGGTTGTTACCTTTTTTCTGTAGGCTTAGGTCCTGCATCAATTTCAATAACCCATTAATATGATCATTATCCACATGGCTTACAATAAGTAAATCCACCCTTCCACCTTTCTCTCCTATCCTTTGAAGTTCCTCTTTAAGGCCAATGTTGTATGTCGAAGCGGGACCACCATCAATAAGAAAATGATGGCTATTGGTCTGACTCGACTTGGATTGCGACCCAGATTTTAGAATCATACAATCTCCATACGCTGCCTGCAGAACATTCAGATTCATTTGGTATAGTATTTGATAGGAGCCCCTGTCCATTAATTTTTCTTAGTGCATAGAAAATTCGGACATATTAAATAGCGTCTTATATTTTATCAATCGAAAAGTGTCTCTAAAAATTGAAATAGTTAGTGTTTCTTAGAGAAAGGTGAGTAGCAAGCACTGGACCCAGGAGTTGGAACAGCGGAATATCTACGAACGAAAAAACAGCAGCGATAATGGTTTAGATGCTGGTAGTGTAGACAGGATCGTTTGCCTGTATGAAGAAAAGTCCAAAAATTTTATAAGGATATTTGCTCTGTTAATAGGCCTGGGCGTTTTTTTCTTGTTTATGATTTTTCTTCCCTACATTTCCATTTTGCAAATTAACAATGAAACATCTCAGAAGTTAAATGGTGTCCAAGCTCTCCAAGCCAATTTTGCAACCACAACTGCATAAGGTAAAGGACAGCTTCACTACTTAAGATTATGGAACGAAGATGAGAAACTACCATAACCCTCCGCGGTTTTCCCTAAAAGAGGGTATTTCTTATATATCTGGCGTAATATCGGAAGATAGAGGAGACCGATGGCAAAAAAACAATGGTCTATGTTTACGTTTATGGCAGGCGATAATAATCTAAGTCAAGACGGGCTGATGGACGTAATAGAGATGGAGAAGGCCGGATCATCTCCTAAAACTAATGTCATAGCTGAGATGGATGCTGATGCAGGTGATTTTGAAGGTTCAATTCGATGGGAAATTACTCAAAAAGATCCTAGAACAAACACCGGGCCAAGGAAGGTAATGGAAAGGATACCTGAGGCTGACAGTGGGAACCCTCAGACACTAACAAATTTTCTCAAATGGGCCAAAGACCTCTATCCTTCGCAAAATTACTTGGTTATACTCTGGAATCATGGTAGTGGGTTTCGTTACCGAGGATGGCGCGGGGCAATAGGAAGACCGCAACCTTCGCCAAGTGCTAGAGCCGGAGTCCCTGGATTTAGAAAGCCCCTGTTTGTAAGTAGCCAACTATTTCGGCGGCCAATTAACGCAGCTAGAAATATCTTGTCGGACGATATGACGAGAAACTCTGTTGACATGATTGAGCTAGGAAGAGCACTAAAAGAGTCGGGCTTTTCTGGTTCCAAAAAGATCGAAGTGCTTGGTTTCGATGCATGCCTTATGAATATGCTAGAGGTTGCATACGAAATGTCCAGCTATGCTAAGTTCATAGTAGGTTCAGAGGAATTAGAACCAGGGAAAGGGTGGCCTTACACTTTCGATGTTGAGTCAATGAATGTTCCTGGCATCACGGCTTTAGAGCTGGTCAAGAAGCTTGTCAAAAACTATAAAAGATTCTACAATCTGCAATCAGAGAGAAATCAGTGGCCTATTACTCAGTCTGCAATAGACCTCGCGGAAATAGATAAGGTGGCCGGCAGCGTCAATGCGCTAGGTTTAGCACTATCGTCAACGCTACCAGAGAGTATGCCTCTTATTTCAAGGATTCGCGAACAGGTTCAGGCATATGCGGCTTCGGCTGATTATGATGATTATTGTGATCTTGCTGATTTTGCTGATCTTTGCAAGAATAATATCGAAGATAGAAAAGTAAAACAATATGCATCTGAGACCGTTTCTAATTTGAAGAAAGCAGTAAAGGCCGAAGTACATCTCGGAGGGGACGTTAAACATTCTCATGGTTTGACCATCTGGCTTCCAGAAACAGAGCATAAATACCGAGACAATCGAAAAGCATACGAACTTTTGGCAATGACCAAAAAGTACAAAGGCTGGAATCAATTCCTGGCAACCTATCATCCACCACCAAATAGAAGAGAACAGCTCCAACCACTAATACGTACATATTGAAAGATATCGACAATAAATACTCGAGGACCAAAGTAAAGATTAGATGTCTGTCAACTAGCTAAGGTCTATCAAGCAAAGTTGTAAGGCTTTCTTTTACCACCACATGACGATGAGTAAAACATGGGTACTAACTTTCGCAAAATGACCTGAGGTTTATTCGGGAAATCATGAATTCATGATCTCATCCCAACAGTTGATGCAAAAGTCGCTATCCAGAATCAATCTTTGCTCAAAGCTAGTGAACTTGTAGTCAAACTCTTGCTCGCATAACACGCAAGAAGATTTTTGCATTCTAAACCAATCTTAATAGAAGGCTTTAAGAGTTATGGTAAATTTCCACTAGATTATGATAACTAATTATACTGATTCCAGTTCCCGCTATAAAATAAGTCAGTGTGATAAGCAAATTCCTGATCCTCAGCATAGCAGACCGCTTCAATAGCACGATCCGAAGGCAAGTTAGCAAAAATGATAATAAATTTTGAATTAAACCCACCAAAGTTAGTGAAAGATGAGCATTTCGATTCTGCTACACTCCGAAAGGATATTCTGCAGCTTGTGGAAAGAGCAAAGAAGCTCATCGGTTACGTGGATGGTATTCACTTGACAGATTCTGTTCTTGGCATCCCACGTGTGTCAAGCATTACTGCTGCTAACTTTATTATAAGAAATATTCCAAATCATCCCGCCCTAAGCTGCAGTGTCAGGACAAGGGATAGAAACTTTACATCAATTTGTCAGTTTGTATCTGATGCCGTTCTGTTGGGAGTTGAGAGTTTACTCTTCTTGATGGGAGACGAGCCCTCCGACGGGCCTAAAGATTCGGGGCTTAAGCCAAGTGATGCCCTAAAAATGTTGAGACTTGAAAGGTATCATGAATCAATAAACTTGGATCTGACAGTGCCTAGTGCTGTGACTCGTCCTTCTTCGATTCTGAAGAAACTAAATGCCCAACCAAGAGCATTTGTAACCCAATCAATATCATCGCTTTCCGACCTGGATAATATAACTCAAATTGCCAAGTCTAATAAAATAAAAGTAGTTGCCTGTATTATGGTTCCCTCGGATAAGAACAAATTTTCAGCTGAGACAATAGGTCTTGACTGGAAAGAATATGAGAAAAATCCAATTGACTACGTTCTTGAAGCGGGTAAAATAGCCGACGAAGTCACGCTCACATCCCCAGGTAGCTTCAGCCAGGGATTGGAGTTCTTAAAAAAATTGCGTTAATGGTAAAGAGAGGTGCCACGTTTACATCACAACATATTGCAGCTTCGAAGTGAAATAAGTACGCGATGAAAAACGCTAAGAGTTATTACTCCTATGGTCTTTTAATTTTTTTGTCTTTGTCTTTGAATATGACTTGCTATCCGATGAAACCAAGTCTAGAGTCCTTCTGCCCTGCGAGACGTTATAATTTCTGTCTTCAATTCATCTAGCACTTGTCTTTGGTAAGTGTAGAGATTATTGTCCTCTGTCAACCTGGGTCTTCTATAATCTATTTGTATTTCCTTCTTGACTCTGCCCGGTCTGTTCGTAAACACCACGACCTTGTCGCCTAGGCATACTGACTCAGATATATTGTGTGTCACAAACAAAATGGTTTTTCTAGTCTTGGCCCATATTAGTTGCAGTTCCACTAGTAGTAGGTCTCTTGTTTGGGAGTCAAGCGCTGCAAATGGCTCGTCCATTAACAGTACTTCCGGATCCATGACCAACGCCCTAGCAAGAGAAACCCTTTGCTTCATGCCACCTGAGAGCTGGTATGTGTATGCTTCTGCAAATTTTGTTAGCTGCATCATGTCCAGGTAGTGCATAGAAATCTCATGTCTTTTCTTTTTTTCAACTCCTGCAACTTTCAATCCAAACTGTACATTGTCTATTACCTTGAGCCATGGAAACAGTGCGTTATCCTGGAAAACCATTATTCTATCTGGACCAGGCTCAGTAACTCGTCTGCCGTTAAGAATAACTTCGCCCGCAGTAGGCTTATCTAGGCCTGCAATTATATTTAGCAAGGTTGATTTTCCACAACCCGACGGCCCGACAAAGCATACGAATTGACCCTCCTCTACGCTGAGCCTCACATTTTCAATAGCTGCCATTAATCCATCAGGAGACTCATATTCCGGTCGGGGTGAAATTGATGAGGCTGGAGATGGGTTGGAAGAAACCGAATAAGTCATAGTGGTTGGGTGAGAAGGACTAGCAATGCTAGAATAGTGAGATGAACGTGAGCTTTTAAAGATGGAATTAGAGGATCTGTTTGTAACTCCAAAGTATTTGGAGACATCTTTTACTTCCAGCTTCGCCAAATTTCTTCCTTAACAGTAGAATACTTCGTTCGAATATAAATTCTATTTATGCCAAATGATCAAGTCCTCAATCCTCTCCCTCGTGCTTACATGCCGGAGATATAATATTGGCTAAATGTCTTTCCTGAACGTCATCAGAAGGCCGAATTTAACCTAACCAAGTCACTTTGCATCATTTAGATTCGAGAGGTCGAACTCTCAAATCACTACTAACAGTCTGGCGCTGGTAGCCATAACAGCTGTCCGCTATCCCCTAAAAAATGTCATTATTTCGTTTATCTTGCCTGCTGTCTTAAACCCTGTCGAGTTAAGCCCAGTTGGCGACGTTTTAAAGCCTGCTTTGGATAGATTATCAAGTATCGTCTCCAGAGAGGGTGGACCTATTTTTAACCTGGAAGCAATTTCATCGGAAGTAAAGTAGAATGGGATATCGTCGTACTCCTCAATACATTTCGAAAGTAATCTTTGAACAGTTTTTAGTTTCTTACAATCTGGATTCTTTTTTGGATGCTCCCGTTCTTCGTTTTGTGAGATTTCCTTAGTCTCCTCAAAATTATACTCCTTGCTGGGAGTCATTTCAGTATCCTGGTGTGCGAGTTTATGGTTGGTAACGTTAGGTTTTAGCAAGTATGTTCTAGCCAACATTTCTCTGACGAAGTCTTTGTCATAGATTTTCCCGGTCCACAACCATCCAGCTGTTTTTAGACTGGACGAACATTGCCCACACACCTCTGATCTACTATCGGGCGAAGATGCTGTTCTATTGCCGCATTGAAAGCAATGCTGTATATATCCGATATTTACTTAGAGAAGAAGCTGTTCTATTGCCGCATCGAAAACAATGCTGTATATATCCTATATTATCAAAAACGCTATTTGCCATTTTGCTGCTTAGTACTGCCTGAACGTATATTCTTACATAGTGCATATTTGTGTGCGCAAATAAGGGGCGTATACCAATTCCTAATCTTGAAGACGTGAGAGCCATCAGGGACATAAGCAGCCGGAGGGCTAATTCATTTGAATATGGGCTGCTAAGTGACATTCCATAATACTTCCGCAAGCAAACGTCTGGATACTTACCGCATAATACAGCCGTGTCAGTCGCGGTAATAGAAACAAGTCCACCATTTTGTACTGATCTCATTACACAATCGATGTAATTTGCGGGACTTCCAAACGGGTCTAAATCGACTATCGTAAATCTTTGTTTGCTGTTGTTCTTGTTGCTAGATATCTCTTCATTATCAATTTGACATGAAGCTGCGGTGACAGGTGTACCGTTCTTTTGTGTGGTTCCATTTAGCAAAAATTTACAGGCATCATTTACAGAAAACATGCATTTATCCTTGACCTGGTTAATGGATGACGACTTTTTGGCAATTTCAACTGCAAGAGGATTGGCATCATTGAAATATATCTTGTCAACCCCGATTGCCTCGACGGCTACCCTGAGTCCTCTCGCTCCTGTTCCGCATAATGAGTCAGCCATCACTACTTCATTGCCTTGATGCCTACGATTATTTTTGTTGTTGTAGAACCCAACATTTGGGTTTGATAAAAAGGAGCTATATGCAATTACGGAAATGTCTCGATTAAATTCTGCTGCCGAATTGAAAAATACGGGTTCTCGCTTTGTAGCCACAGTACTCTGAAGGGACGCGGGTGGAACCAATATCTTTGTTCTTCCCTCAACAGCAAGAGCCAATTCAGATAATCCAGTAGCCGGTATCGACATCGCTTGCGATCTCTATTAGTGCCAAGTGTTTATCCAATATATTATATTAGTTCCAAGATTACAGATTGTGCTAAGGACAATAATAGGAAAGCAAAGCAGAAATGATAATAATCAGTTGTTCCTTACACACGTAGCACACAAAAATCGTGTTTAGTCGATGAGTTTCAACCGAAATATACCAACGGAACATAAGGCTGTGTCTCCTGCCAGAACTCATAGCGATAGCGACGTCCTGATCGGTGGAGTGGACGAGGCAGGCCGAGGTTCTTTATTGGGTCCGTTGGTTGTCGCCGGTGTGAGTATGCGAAGCAAGAATCTTTCGAAACTGCGCAGGGCCAGCATTCGGGACTCCAAGATGCTATCAGTGAAGGCACGTCAGCGGTTCTTTGGCCGAATCATCGAATTTGCTGAGCACATTTGTATTTTTAAATGCGAATGTAATGAAGTTGATGAGTATGTCTTTTCTAATTTGTTAAACAAATTAGAAGCAAAAGCAATGGCTGCAGTTATAGATAATATTTTTGCTTCAAGAGTCTACGTAGATGCATGCGATGTCAACTGCCTAAGGTATAAGGAATGCATAGAGTGCGAATTGGGTATCGCCAAGCGGCCTAGAATCGTTTCATTGCATCACGCTGACCGGACTAATACCGCAGTATCAGCGGCTTCAATAGTAGCCAAGATTATTAGAGACGAGGAAATTCAAAAAATCCGCTCACAGCATGCAGAAATTGGCAGTGGATACCCGTGTGACACAAAAACAATGAAATTCGTTACAGACTGGATTGCTGATAATGACTCAGCTCCATACTTTGCAAGAAAATCTTGGAAGCCACTTAAGAATATACTAAATGACAACGCGATAAGCGTTAGATTTGAAAATATATCCAGAGAAAAAATATTATCTAATATTACCAGAACTGTAAGTAGCATGAACTAGAGCATGGTCCTTATCAAAGGGATCAAGATTGATCGTTTGATTGATATGAAAATTATTCTTTCTTAATTTTTCTGATTCCCTAACTACGACTGAGTGTGGGCTCATTGTCACGTCTATACTCCTAGTCTTTATAACAATTAGCAAAATACCTTCCTTTTTGAGAAAGTTATTGCAATTCTTGATGGCGATTTCTGTTTGGTCTGACTGGGCAATATCGCAATAAACAAGATCAACATTTCCAAAGACCGAGAAATAGGATTCAGGTCTCCGGGCATCTTGAATTATTGGAATCACATTTTTTCTCTTGGATGCTACATTCTCAATTAATTCTCTTGCCACTCTCACCGCAGGTTCAACAGCAAACACCAAACCCTTATTTCCTATTAGATCGGAGACATGACTTACTGTTGTACCAGTAGATGCACCTAGGTAAAGAACCTTGTCGCCGTATTTTAAAGGAAAATCTCTTAATCCTTTCCTCATGGCAGCCGCGAGCTTGCTTCTGAATGGATCCCAAATTCTGTATTCTTCATCGTCTAATTTAACTAGTTTCTCTCCGTACACAGTTAAACCTCTGACTAGGTTGGGGGTAGCGTATTCTCTGATTCCGTTTACCTTAATCTGCTTTACTTCAGAACGACTTTGGCTCACCTAATAACCATCTTTGCGTTATGAATAATGTTAGTTAGTTTTGAATCTTTTGAAATCTGAAATAATCTACGTCTTGGCCTGGCGCTGCGGGTTATGGTTTTGGATCTCTTTATCCTGTCTTTTCCGAGCTCTCTATTATGTCGCGGAGCTATCTTAAACTCATCCTCGCATGCACCGAAAGTCTATTTTAAATGCACAGGTCCTATAACCTGACGCATATTTCAGAATCTTTTTTTGAACTTCTTTTTGTAGTATTTCTTGTCCCTTTGATTAGATCTGTCAGCTTTCCAGTCCTTCGATGGCTGATGATGATGTTGCTGCTGTTCCCTATCAAAAGAACGTCCTTGACTACGACTTTCTTCATTTCGCTGTCCTTGCATCCCTTGGGGACGTCGATAATCTTGGAACTGTCTACGCTGATGCCCAAACTGACGCGACTTGCGTTTCCAAGGGCGCTCCTTTTGTCGGCCACCCCTTGGGCCAAAGTCTTTGCGCCTGAGTGTGTGATCTTGCGACTTTCTAAATCTCTCGTCTTCACTGGGAGGAAGTTTGTTCTTTTCCTGAATTTCGAGTATCCGTTTCTTCAGTTTATCAGCAATAATGGGATCCCTTTCTGCATGTCGGTATGCATCAATTCTAGCAGCTATTGCAACTTTGGCAGCAACTGCTCTAGCTATTTTACCCCTCTGCCATTTTGGAGCAGCGTGAATCAAAGGATGTTGGAATAGCATGCCGTGCTTGGGGGGGTTTGCGCCGGTTTTTAAAGAGCGAAATAGGGCCTTTTCTGCGCCAAGGATCTGAATGGTACTAGCAGGGAGCGTCGCGAGTCTTTGTAGACTTCCTGCTTTTGCAATCATCCTAGCCCCAACTGAGGCCGTGAGTAACTCCTTGACGTTGGGGGCTACAACATCCATGGTTGTTTCAATATTATTAGCCAAATTGTCCCTAAGCTCAGACTGTTCAATCACTTGGTCGGCTAATTCTTTGACAATCCTAAGGTTTTCATCGGTTATGTCGCCTCCCTTGCTTCTGTTAAGACCGCCAAGAATAATTTCGGACTTTTTTTCCTGTATGCCTGCCTCCTCAAGTATCTTATTTGTTATACCATGCCTAGTCCCTGCGGAACTGACAATTTTAGCATAAGCAGTCAGGCTTTGCACCAGATGGTCAAGTTCGGGGAAATGAAGTCCGTACCACTCACGCATTCTAGCCGCCAAAATATTGATTATCTTGTCTAACTCATCAAGGGCATTGATAGCCTGTGTTACATGCAGATCAAGTCTTCCGGATGCTTCTTTTACGCGGGATGATGATATGCTAATAGCGAAATCTCTTAACTCTTGAATCGCAGTCCCTTCGTCGGCGGACAGACCGCATTTTACTGAAAACGAAGCTACATCTTTTCTTATCTCCTGTTGCTGCTCAGCGGACATCAGATCCGCTGTCAGTCCTAAGCCTATTAGGACAGAGCGAAGGTGGTCGTCGTTCACAACAACTCTTTCAAAACTTCTCAGTTGACTTTCAATTCTTTTGATTTCGTCTGGAAGCTCATTTGCTCGAATGAGAGTGTAAGCTTCAACAGGATTGCTGAATCTTTTAGAAAAAACGCTTTTACCTTCCTCATTCAAAACACACATCCCTAATTCAATTAATATAACCGAACCAACGCTCGACATATAATACTACTAGCAGAGGATACACAGCGCCATTAAAAAAGGTAGCATTTCGTTGCCCTTTTCCATTTTGGGATGAAACTAGTAATAGGGTGCAAACCAACATGGTGTAACTTTATACTGTGCCATGTCCTAAAGACAATTTTGCCGGTTAGTAGCCAGAGAATCAAAAAACAATACAAGTTCAAAGTATAGGGAAAATTGGAGCCGAGAGCCATTAAGGAGAGAGAATATCTCACATAAGCTTGTCTGCCATCATGCTGGGCCCTATCGGGAAATAGAGGAGTTTAACTTTACCTTTTTGAGTTTGATTATCGATACATCGTTGAGTTGCGATAACATTTCGAATAATGATCTCTTTACGTTCGTCTCATTGTCGTTTGAAATACGCAAGACTTCATGTAATAGATCTTGAAAGCTGATGCCGTTACACATGCTCCACAATGAGACAGCTGTATCATTTACTCGATATGCTTCGCCCTTGAAATTTATAAGCAGAGGCGTCCCATCCTCGTCATTGTCTACCTCGCCCTGGCGCAGAATAAGTGTATCTTCTTCAATCTCCTTTGTCTTTGGAAACATGTTCTCACCCGATTACTAGTGAACTGCCCGGTGTCTAATATTCATTGCTACACCAATTGTTGATAGATTTATCAATGATAGTACCCACCATGCCACCAATTTAGCTCATGAGAGGAGTAAGTTTTCTCTTTCTGTCATCAATTAAAAAATTTGGGTACCATCTTGTGACTGTGTTTATAGTATAATTCCTTTTTGATCCATAGGCTACTTCAGCAGTCCAATGTTGAATTATTTAGTATGACTAAGGATTACTGGAAAGGACTACAAGACGACGTTGGAAGAAGGAGAATAATTATTTTGGGATAAGATTATTAAAAAAGGAAGATCAATTATAATGCGTTTGTTTTTTCGAAAGAATAAGGAGCAAAAATCTGCAGAGACAAAAAGGTCTTTGGCAATGAAGAGGCATGTGGCCGATAGCATAATAACCTATGCCAAAAGCTGCCATCCAAATGAAGGGATCTTAATACTCCAAGGGCAGACAAAAAAAAACAATATAGTTGTTGATGGGCTAGTTGTACCGCCTTTTGCCTCCCATGGTCCTTATTATTCTGGGTTTCCCACCTACGATCTTCCATTTGATCTTTCTTATATTGGTACAGCACATTCGCACCCGGGAGGATCCAATAGACCTTCGCTTGAAGACCTCAACAATTTTTACGGGTTCGTATCTGTAATCATCTGCTACCCTTACTCAGATGAAGACATTGGGGCCTTTGATAGAAATGGTAATAAAGTGCCTGTGGATATAATTTAGCGAATCAAAACACAAAAGAGCACGGGAAGCAAGCGAAGAATCTATTTAATACCATACGGCATTATTACTTTTGAGGGATAAATTATGAGTCTAGAACAACTACGTTCGAAAGCATTCTTTCAAAATACAATAGATGTCTGGATTATGCTCTGCCAGGAAAAAAAATGGGACTATTATGATGCAGATGCTTACAGGAGTTTCATACGATACCTTAATGACAAAGGTATGAAAAAGCAAAAGTTTCCTCTTTGCATAAAAGAGTCCGGGGGTAAGTACGAAAGAGGGAGAGACAAAACAAAATTCTTAGAGGATCTCTCGCATATATCATCGGATGATGCATCCGCGTATACTATTAAATTGAACGCAGAGGCACTCTTACTGATAAGATCGTTTGAAAAATTAGGTTAGAAGTGAATCGATCATAGTGGCTCATAGTATTCCAAGGCCATGGTACATGAGGTTTAATACCACTGCCCAGAGGACAGCCTGCTCTGCTGCCACTAGTATCTTTTTAGCTGTGTCGCCCTCCTTGGATTGGTGATGTATTCTAATGTGTAGCCTATTAATGCAAACGACAGGCCAGTTATTCCTATCATCAGACCAGGGGGAACTATCCACCACCAGAGTCCCAAAGTAAAAGCACTAGCCGAATTAGCCTCATTCAGGATTCTGCCCCAGGTTGGAATTGAAAGATCACTCAGACCTAAGAAACTCAGACCAGCCTCAGCCAAAATTGCACCTGGTACGGCATAGGCGATACTAGCAAACGTCAAGGGAAGCAATTGAGGTACTATATGCCTTAAGATTATCCTAAAATCTGACTCGCCCATCATCTTTGATGCTTCCACATATTGGAAATTCTTAATCTGTAAAGCCAGACTTCTCATTAACCTCGCACCTCCAGCCCAGCCGAACAAAATCAGCAATATTACGATATAAAATATGTTTAACCCATATCGGACTGATATCAAGATGAGCAGAATAAGCACCGGTAACGATATGAAAAAATCGTTTATGCGCATCATTGCCTCATCTGTCCGACCTCCTTTATAGCCCGCAGTTACACCATAGATCATTGCTATAACTGATGTTGCAACAGCAACACTCAATCCGATAAAGAGAGCTACTGGAGTTCCCCAAAGCATCCCTATGGCCAAGTCTCGTCGAAAGGCATCAGTTCCCAAAAACCCGTAAACTGTGCCTCCTATGATAACGCGGACTGAATCAACTCTATCTTCGGAGTCGAAAAGATAAAACGCAATTTTGAACGTATACTTTCCTTTCAAGACTCTCTGTTCTTCCGCATCAGAAAATAGCATAATCTGTGGTCGAGTAACATCAGGTGAATAATTAAAAAGGGAGCCATACTGTCGCAGATTCTTGGTTATGTCCTTGTCAGTTGAAAAAATACGGGAAGAAGTTTCACTTCGTTGAGCAGCAGTATCTCCTCCTGCATTTGGCGGAAGTGATGAATAAAAGATTCTGAAATCACGTCCGTCCGGTCTTGTGACGTTGATTTCTAAGACAGGAGGGATTGCGCCATATGTTACTGAATAGGGAATCATGAAGTCGGTTGGGAAGGAGTCATAATCAAAGTTCGTCGCAAAGGAGTAGGAGTCAATACGAATGCCTCTATAGGAATCGACAGAAACTTTCCTGTCAGCAGACTCTGAATCAAGAATTGTATGAACAGGGGACCTTGGACCGAATATTCCAATACTCGTCCAGGAAGGAGCCGCAGATGCAGGATAATCGACCCAATAGCTAGGACTATTCCATTCCCTAAATGAGGTAAGAGGGACAGACGTTACTGCGTATACTGAAATGCAGACTAGTATAGCGAAAATGAAGACACCAGTCAGGCCCATTTTCGAGTGTCTGAAGCCGCTAATAATATCGGATCTTGATGATGGAACAGCCGCCTGAGAAGTCAGCTTATTGCTTTCACCCGAGGGTCAAAGAAGGAATACGCTAAATCCGTCACAAATACCGCTGCTACGTAAAGTAATGTAGATATGTATATGACTCCAATTATTATTGGAGTGTCGAATGTGGTTAACGCCCTGTATAACAGGCTTCCCATCCCAGGCCAGTCGAATACTATTTCAACTAACAAAGCTCCTCCAAAGGACGAGGCCAGTCCTAGAATGATAGAATTTAGCAGAGGGGGAGCAGCATTTCTTATGGCATGTGAATATAGAATCTTCTTTCTTGGAATTCCCATTGCCTGTTTGGCTTTAATAAAGTCCTCATCCAATATATCAACAACAAAAAGTCTAACGAAATAACTTTGTACGGAAACGCCAAGAGCAATCAACGTAATAAGAGGAAGAGCCATATGATATAGCAGATCAAAAATATAGAAAGGTTCGATAGGAGAAGACGAAGGAGTGGATCTCGCTGGAAATATCGGAAAAATGGATGCAAAAATGAATATCATAATCATTCCTACCCAAAAACCTGGCAAGCTGTTACTAAACATAGAAACAAAGACATTGCCTTTATCAATGCTTCTACGATATCTCACAGCCAAATACGGGCCTAGGTAAAGGCCAGCAAAGAAGGTAATAATAGTAGCACTTGAGAATAATAGCAAGGTTCGAGGCACCCTTTCTCCAATGATGTCTAAGACCTCCGGTGATCCGCTATCACTTGTTGAAAAATACGATCTGCCCAAGTCTAAGATCATGACTTGGCCTATGGTATTCAAGAATCGCTTAGGAGAATACCAAGGCTCATCAAGACCTAGGTTTCTTATGCGAAGCTCAATTTGATCCTCCATGTAACGCTGCTGAGCCTCCACGCTTCGGAATTCTACCGCCCCCTCGGTTATACTTCTTGTCACTTCTTGTTTGATGTTGTCTGTGAGAACTTTATCCATTGTTTCACCAAGTAAAGCTACAGTCAAAATAAGAATAGAGAACAATACGATAACTAGATTTATTGTTCTCCTGATAAGCACACGATAGAATCCTGACATGTTATGACTTTATCAACGTGTACTCTCCCCTAGTTCACAATACGATTACCAGGTTTATTGTTCTTCTGATAAGCACACGATAGAATCCTGACATCTTATAACTTTATCAATGCGTACTCTCCCCTAGTTCGTATAAATATTATCGCATAAAGTCACCTCTTTATGCAAGTTTGATGATAACGACTGATTTAGGAGCTTGGTTACTATGTGATATTATTGTAGCCTTACCGTTCTCGGTTGAAAGTTATTAGCGGTATAGTAAATATATCAGGGCGAAACGCTTCCTCGCTATTGGCAAAAATTTTTAGCGAATTTGGACCTAACTTAAGTTTAGAAGTATCGCTACTGTTTAAGCTGAATTCATATACTCCCTGCTGATGCGATAAAGGGGTGTTGCTCCTTTTTCCTGCTGGTTCTGCTTGGCCGCTCAAGATTACTTTGCCATCTGTATCTGAGAGAAAGTAATCTACTATGGCATCATTGCTTGGTTTGCCCCCTATTGTAACGTTTACCCGCGCGCCCAATTGTTCGCCGGGGCTTACGTATTTCTGAGTAACAACCTCTTCTATAATCGCCAATTCGGGATTCTCATATACTGACCAATATCCTTGGGGAAACGGATAACTTGGATCCCTAAACGCTCTTATGGTAATTATTCCTCCAGAGGGGTTGTACGTATCAAGGTAAAATGGACCATTGCTTATAACTGCGTGTCGGTGATTCTGTATCCACCGAATAGCGGCATCATACCTTTCAATTGCGTCTTCGTTACTTACTATTCCCACTAGCGGCGGAGGCACGAAAGACTCTGACTTCATTTTTTGCAGTTCTGCAAGTATCAACTCAGCATGTGATGGCACTATCAGAGATAGCCAAGGTACATTTTTTGCTGTTGCTTGTCCTGTGGAATATGCGACCTTTCCTTCAGTTACCAATCTTTCTGTGGCTGCAGTTATTTCCCAGGGCTGTCCGGCCCATGCAGTAGCTGTGTCTGCAATCTCCTTTTCATCATAGTGCCATTGATCAACAAAGGATTCTATTACAGTTTCATTGATGAATCGAACTCCCTTCGCCAATGGAAGGGCTTCTTTCACAGCCGCCGTGTACTCTGGATCCACCGTGAGGTCGCCTTTTCCCTGGTCGGTTCCCCATTCGAAGGCAAAATAGAGAGGATACAATATATCGGCCCTATTCATTGCTATCCCATGATGCCATTTAGAATACAATAACTTGTAGTCTACCTTGCTGAGCGCGTAAGCGTCGTCTCCGGCATCCTTCCATTTCTGGGAATAAGGATCCCATGTCTGAGCATCTGGGGCCACTTTCATTCTTTCTGTTGGACCGGTAGTTGTGATGTTTGTCCAAACATTTCGCATGGGGATTACTTCACCTGTATATGGATTCCTAAAAGTTGCACCGTCTCCCAGCGCCGAATAAATGCTTGTACAAAAAGTATCGCCGCAGCCACCGACACTGTTCCATGCTCCTTGGTAGATTTCCTTGACACCAATATTAAGCAAATTTAGATCGGGAGGCTGAGCATTGATAAGAGACAGCTTGCTTGTTATTCCTGCGCCAAAGTCATTGATAAGTCCCTTTACGTCTGATTCAGCAATATATGGCTCAGTGTTCTGAGCCACAAAAATTCTGACTGATTCCTGAATTCCAGCTCTCGTTGCATTCCGGACCAACTCGTTTCTCTCTGCTTCTGAGGTAAAATTAAAGAAGTTTATCTTCTGGGTAACATTGTCGAGGCTAGAGTTTTGATAATTCCAAAACGCTGGGTTCTGACCACCAGGCATATTACCCGCATACGGCGCATACATTTGGGATGTTATCACAGGATTATACTTGACAAATGCCGAAGTTCCAGCATATGCCTCAGTGTATAAGTGCCACTGGAAGTCTTGCGGATTTGATCCAGATATGATAGTGTTTGCCTTGTTAAGATCCCCGTACTGTTTAATTACAGTAAATCCAATCCTGCTGAGCTCTGATGAAATTAAATCCCCAAGTGATCTTCTTCGAGGATCGTCGCTTCTGATTAATATCTTTATTGATATCGGATTGTCGGCAAAAAGCCACTTTCCAGTTGCCTTGTCCTTTACAGCACCTCTTGAGGACAGTGCATCGGTTATCATTTCTTCGGCGAGTTTGGGGTTATACCCAATACCAAGCGACTCGACGGTATCAATCACATTTAGGTATTCAGGCGAATACTGACCAAATGGATCAATCAGTATAGATCCATATCCCTTCAATATCTCATCCACAACAAATTCACGATTTATGAGAAAGTTCATTGCATAGCGTACCTCCTTTATTTGAAACGGATTAAGCGACTTGCCGCTGTCATTGGATGGGGCGGGATTGAAAAGTAATCCAAATGAGCCTGCCGTTCGGTCGTATATCTGAACAGACGGATTGCTCATCATCTCCGATACAACCTCTAAAGGAATCGCAAAATAATATATCTCAATTTTTCCCTGCTTTATTTCCTCTAATGCCCTGTTCTGGTCAGTATACCGTATGAACCTCACCGTTTCTACAAATGATCCATTCTTCGGATCAGCCGGGGGGGAGTTGTTAGCTATGCCACCATGAGTTGACACAAGAAAGATGCCGGCGGAATAGAATGAAGATAAAAGAATCAGCAGCGCAAAGACACAAACGTATAAAGAAGAATATGACAAGTTTTACGTTCAGACTTTCATATGTCTTGGTATTGAACTTCTGGGATTAGACTATTCTAATTTTACTGTACTATCCATCCGTTATATGACAGACTCAAATCAGCAGTGGTCATTTTTTGAAATAAGGCGGGAAACTTTTCAGGCCCAATTTCAGCCGCGGGTTGAGGTAAGCACTTGATAAATAGTTCCTAATGTTAGTTGCTTGATGGGAATGCCGCGTATCTTGTCTTAACATTTTGGCAAGCATATCCCCCGAGGAGCGCAAATCGTTTACGCCTGGAGCACTAGAACCATATACGCTATTTTGTTCCACCTCAGATGATAGTCCGAGCCCTCTGGAAGGACCAACCGACGTTTCGTTTTCCTCATGTATGTCACAGTATGGGCTTCCAGGCGTACTTGTTGCAAATAGGTTGCTTCCTTCCTTGTTCCACCGGAGCAAGTGCGAGTCAGATACAACTGACGTTTGTAACCACTCTTCATTATGTTCAATAAAAGACCTTGGGACTCTTTGGGGCAATTCGTTCATTACCATGTTTTGAACCATCTCCTTTAATTAATATTCGGACTTGGGCCTTCGGTCAGGTACCTGCATTGGAACAAATTATGCATGGCTACAGGAATAGTATAATGATCGTCTCAGAGAAACATTCTGGTACTGAAAGACTGTTTACAAGTAGTCAATTAGGTTTGATAATATTTATATAATAGAATAAAATATTTATATGAGATTAATTTAAAGTCGGGGTTTTATGGTGGTAGAATTGGTTAAAGACGTTGCTATGTTTGGCGATAGATGTCCACGCTGCGGTAAGGGGCCTATGGTCACCGACAATTCAAGCGGAGAGATGTTTTGTGGGAATTGCGGATTTGTTATAAATGAACGTATAGAGGAGACTGGCCCTGAATGGCGCGCTTTCTCGAAGGAAGAGCACGAAGACAGAAGCAGGGCTGGTATACCTACCTCTCTGGCCATGCACGATATGGGTCTTGCGACGATTATTGGCCCCATCGACAAAGACGCTTCAGGAAAACCTCTTTCTGCTTCAATGAAAAGTACGATCGAACGATTAAGGACCTGGGATAGCAGAAGCCAGGTGCATGAACCAGTGGACCGGAATTTCAGGCAGGCGTTTAGTGAGTTGGATAGACTGAAGGACAAACTTGCAGTTGGCGACGCCGTAATAGAAAAGGCAGCATACGTCTACAGAAAGGCCCTTGAAAAGGGACTTGTAAGAGGCCGGTCTATTTCAGCATTAGTTGCAGCCGCGCTTTACGCTGCATGTAGAGATACAGAAACACCAAGGACCCTAAAAGACATAGC
>OCZV010000173.1_pt1 | contig 23986 bp, 19 predicted proteins | sample 1539051 | NCBI WGS metagenome assembly OCZV01 (sample SAMEA3113581, study PRJEB22503) | soil metagenome
CTGGTGCAAGAATTGGTAGATATGTTTCATTTTACAACGTAGGTGCTTATTCTGTGGTCTTCAATATGCCTTTCCATTGTCAAACTAAACCTTCAATTGTTATGAAGACCATGAACGGCGGATACAAGCTTGTTAGAAAAGGAACTTCATATGAACAATTGTTTATCGACGAGGGTGGAAGCCTAATCTAATGTGGCATAATAAAAACTGGGATCAAATGCGCACAGGTGTAAAGGATTATGCAGCACTAAGATGAACGACTTGGATCTGAATGACAATAGCCAAAATAAGATTAGAGCAAATATCGTTGTTAAAGGTAAGGTACAAGGAGTTTATTTTAGACAGAACGCTCATCGCATTTGCAATGAATATGGAGTTACAGGTTGGGTACGCAACGTGGGGGACGGTAGTGTTGAGGCGATACTTGAGGGGAATAAGAATTCTGTTGAAGATGCAATTAGTTGGTTTAGAGTGGGGCCTCTAAATGCCCACGTAGAAAGGGTTGAACTGAGCTATGATAGATACTCAGGGGAATTTCAAGACTTTAAGATAAGCTATTAGCATCTTATTTCTTGATTTCTAATCGAAAAATTTTCTTTCATCTCAGCAGTAATAAAAGTTGATAAATCCAAGAAATCCGAAGTTTAAATATGGAAACCACGTATTTAACTAACCTAATCTAACGATCTTGGACCTATTCACCCAACTATACAAAGTAATGCAGGAAGAATTGGAAGTTGCTTTAGGAGAGGAGAAATCCGTAGCAATAGCTTTCTCTGGCGGACTGGATAGCTCAGTGCTTGCAAAGATGTGTAGAGATTTGAATAAGTCAGTGACTTTACTGACAGTAGGATTTGCTGGCTCACATGATATGATCTTTTCCGAGTCTATTGCTTCACAACTACTGTTCCCCCACAAGAAACATATTATACAACTGGATGAATTCTATGAAAACCTCAATAGGGTAAAACGTAGAATCAATTGCAGAATTGTTTCACATCTGGAAAACTGCATTGCCTATTTCTTTGTAGCTCGTTTGGCTAAAGAAAATGGTTTCAAAATAGTACTTACTGCAAATGGAATTGACGAACTTTTTTGTGGCTACACTCAATATCGATTTATATATAAATATGGTAAATCTAGCATTATGGAGCTTATACACGAAAAGATTTTAAATGAGTTGTTCCTAATGGAGGAAATTTCAACAGTAGCCTCTTACTACGGAGTAACTATCAAAAAACCATTTCTGTCAGGGAAGTTCATCGAATTTGCCAACCTAATACCAATTGAAGAGAAAATAAAGAGCGAAGAAGATATGCTTAGGAAACATATTATACGTAAGCTTGCATTGCATATGGGAGTACCACAGGAAGCTGCCATGAAACCAAAAAAGGCTTTGCAGTATGGTTCCTTGATTCATAAGTATTTTACTAAGCAGAACTATCATTACCAACAAGTATATCCTTAAGCTGTCGACCAATAGAAACAGAATCTTATTTTAGGAATGCTGAGCATATTTGAGTTGTGCATCATAGACCATCTTCGCTATGTTTTGAATTATAGTTGTCGATGCTGAAAGATGTTTGCCTGGTTCAAAAATGTCAAGTAATTCTTGTAAGGTCAAATGCTTTCCTAATTCTGAATCATTTTGAATTGCATCGAGAAATGACTGTTTATTTTCGATTGCTGAGAAAGCAACTCTTTGAATGTCTCGATAAGCGTCGAATCGAGGAATACCTTTCTTTATAAGGAGATCCAACACGAATTCAGCGTGGATTTGACCATTTGTCAAACTCAAATTGGAAGCAATTCTTTCAGTGTGAATTTCCAAATTGCTGATGACAGTTGTCATCAAATTTAACATTTCATCCAATAGAATAACTGTCATAGGAATGGTAAATCTTTCGTTGGCTGAATTTGACAAATCACGTTCGTGCCAAAGGGAAACGTTTTCCATCGCAACATCCACCAGAGCCCTCAGAAGTTTGGAAAGAGACGAAACCCTCTCGCTTTTGATTGGATTGCGTTTAACTGGAACTGCGCTACTTCCCATCTGACCTTTTTTGAAGGGTTCAGAAACTTCTCCAATTTCTGTCCTCTGCAAATTTCTGATTTCAACTGCCATCTTGTCCAATGTTGTTCCTACAAGAGCGAGGAAAAATTGAGCTTCTGCATATCGTTCCCGAGGGACTACTTGTGTGGCAGAATCCACTGGAAAAAGACCCAATCTGCCTGCGACCAATCTCTGCACCTCTAATGCACGTTCTTCCATTACAGATCCTGTTCCCACTACTCCTAGCGTCTTGCAAACCAGAAAGCGCTTTTTTCCTTCGTCAATTCTTTCCAAGTGCCTGACAATTTCTGATGCCCAGACCGCGAACTTCAAACCGAAAGAGAGTATACTGGCATGCTGACCATGAGTCCTACCAACTGCTGGCAAATCTTTGAATTGCAAAGCATGATCCGATAGAACCATTGCTAAGTTGAGTAATTTGTTTTCTATAATCTTTATTGAGTCCTTTAGTTGCAAAGAAATACTTGTATCGACTATATCGCTACTCGTTAAGCCATAGTGTACCCATGGTTTAGCCGTATCTGAACATAATTCCGCTATTGACTCTACGAATGCAGCGGTGTCATGCTCACTAATTGACTCCAATTCCCTTATTCGTTTCAATCTTATTCTATTAGAATTTGTGACATCTACAATTTCCTTGGAGGCGCTTTCTGGGATTACTCCTAATTCGCCTTGTGCAATAGCAACCTCAGCTTCAAATCTCAACTGGTAGTATAGTTTGCGATTATCATCAAATATTTCTCGAATCTCTTTGCTTCCATAGCGGCCAGTATCTAACGGTAGGATTGGCATCTGTGATTGGAATTGATCTGAAAGAATAAAATTGTTATGAAGAACTTACTTTTTGCATTTCGAGAACGCGGATTGTTATTACATTGATAGCTCACGCTTATATAATATTGACATACGTTTATCGATCGGATCATGCTTTGAAAGCTTAATTATGGGATATGTGTCCTATCATAGGATATTCCATTGCCTTATAAAGTAACTGACGGCAAAATAGAACCTCTGTCAATTACCCCAAGCGAGGTGATGCGTAGATTAAGGGTTGATAAAATCAAATTCATTGATCTGCAGTTTACTAGTTTAACAGGACGATTTCATCATACTACGGTGGCTACCAATATGTTCCGCGCTGAAGACTTCGAAATAGGGCTTCCAAAAGTCGATGGATCATCGATACGTGGATTCACAGAAATACAGGAATCCGATCTAATAATTTTGCCTGATCCCTCTACATACGCTACTATTCCATGGCTTGAAAAAGATCAAACTGCCCGATTGATTTGCGACGTTATTAAAGGAAATTCGGGAAGGAATGCATTTGTCAGAGACCCCAGAGGAATTGCAGGTAAAGCAGAAAAATATATTCGCAAACAGGGATACGAATATTCTTACTGGGGCCCTGAAGTTGAGTTTTTTGTATTCGACAGGCTTGAAGTAAATACTATGACTCCATATCATGGTCAAAGTTATAAGATTACTTCCAGGGAATCGCCATGGTCAGCAGAAGGTGCAGGTTATGCCCTTCGTTTAAAGGAAGGTTATCTTCCCAGTGCCCCAGGAGATAGTCTCATGGAGTATCGAAATGAATGTGTAGATGTACTAAGCAACAACTTTGGGATTGTTTGTGATGCCCACCACCACGAGGTAGCAACGGCTGGCCAATGCGAAATCGATATTCGGTACGATACTCTGGTTAATTCCGCAGATTCGGTACAGAGTTATAAGTATATTGTGAAAAATGTAGCCAAGAAACATGACATGATTGCTACTATGATGCCAAAACCTATTGCGTTGGATAACGGTTCGGGGATGCATGTTAATGTGAGCCTGTGGAAAGATAGCAAGAATCTATTTTTTGATGCAAATGATAAATATGCTGAAGTCTCTGATCTTGCCAGATATTTTGGAGGTGGAGTGTTAGATCATGCCCCTGCTCTGGCTGCCATAGTTGCTCCAACTACAAATTCATACCGCCGTCTGGTTCCAGGGTATGAAGCCCCCGTCTATATCTCATGGAGTACTGGGAATAGATCGGCTATAATTAGGATCCCTGCCCATTACAGGGGTGAAAGGTTCGCGGCTCTAAAGCGACTTGAATTTAGAGCACCCGATCCTTCTTGTAATCCCTACCTTGCCTTTTCAGCAATAATGGCTGCTGGAATAGATGGCGTCAACAAACGTAGCTCAATAGGAGATCCAATAGATGAGGATATTTTTAAAATGACTCCCAAAAGAAGAACTGAACTTGGCATAAGACAACTGCCAACTAGTTTACGTGATGCTTGCGAGGAATTGCGGAGTGACAGAGAATTCTTGAAACCAATATTTAGTGATGATACAATTGATGCGATCTTAGAACAAGAAATTACTGACTACAATGAAGTAGCTGTGAGACCTCATCCACACGAATTTTCGATGTATGCCGATGTATAACACCTCTCTTTTTGGTCGTCCAAGGTATCGATTTTGCAATCGCTGATATAAAATCCGAACCTGATCCTAAGAATGAGAACATGCTTTTAAATAGAACTTTTATAGAAAACATTGGGTCTAACAGGGCTAGAAAAATGATCAAATCACATGTAAAACAAATAACCTCAATTGTGAATTAATTGTGATGCGGGTGTAATTGTAGATATTGAGAACAGGCCAAATCATTTCTCACTGAATTCTCAATGGGTAAGAATCAAATAAATACATCAACTCAATTTTATAAAATAAGTTTTATCCCATCATCAAAGTACTTGGAACTTTATACCCTGGTTCTTAAGTAGGTCAATGAGGCGTTTCTCATGCGAGATATCCTCGACCTCTAGACTCAAATAGACACCTGCTGTTCCTGCAGGAATGTTGGAGCTTAACCGATCGTGTTCAACTTCGACAATATTTACGCTCAAATCTGCGATGCAGTCAACCACATTCTTCAATGCCCCTGGTTTGTCAGGCAACTGAATAAATATCTTGAGCATTCTGCCCATATACATTAGACCCTTTGCTACGACCTGTCCCAACAGATACATGTCAACATTTCCGCCAGATAAAAGCGCAATCACCCTTTCATTCTTTTTAGTGCAACCGTTGGACATGAGGTATGCTAGGCTAGCTGCGCCAGCGGGTTCAACTACTATCTTCGCCCGCTCCATTAACAGAAACATAGTCTTTACAATAGAAGTATCGTCTACTAGCACTATATCATCAATCAAGTCTCTTATTAATTCGTATGTCAACTCCCCCGGCGATTTCACTGAGATGCCATCTGCTATAGTATAGCCTGCGTTTATAGTCTGCAATTTACCTTTTGCAATAGTTTCCTTCATTGAAGGAAATGCTTCCGATTCAACTCCAATGATCTTAACATTAGGCCTTTTTGATTTTACTGCGATAGCTACTCCTGCTGCCAATCCACCGCCGCCAATGGGCAAATAGATCCTATCAAAATCATTCAAATCCTCAAGTAGCTCCAAGCCGATCGTTCCTTGGCCACATACTACCTGGCTATCATTAAACGCGTGCACTATCGCTAGCCCTTCTTCCTTTGCGATACGAACAGTTTCATCCCACGAAGCGTCGTAATTCTCACCAGAAAGGATCACCCTAGCTCCATAAGACCTAGTTGCGGCAACTTTTGCAGGAGAGGCATTTCTAGGCATTACAATAGTACAATGAATATTCTCTTTAGAGGAAGCGTAGGCAAGACCTTGGCCGTGATTTCCCGCTGAGGCTGCAATTACGCCCTTAGATCGCTCCTTGTCAGATAGAGAATTCAACTTTGTGAAAGCACCCCTAACTTTAAATGATCCTGTCTTTTGCAAACACTCCATCTTGAGGAATATATCTGTGCCTACCATCCTTGAAAAAGTATCAGATTTGTGTAATGGAGTTTTTCTTATACTCATGTCTAGTGAACTTCTTGCATTGGATATATCCTCTATTGTGGGATTCCTACGGGTAGGGATATTTTCGCCGTTCATTCAGAATATATCTATTGATGCTTCATCCCCCTTACTTATAATTTTGTGTTCACAGGTTAGTTTGAAGCCAATTAGTACTTAATGTTACCAATTTTCAGAAAGTCTGAATCTTATTTGGGGTTTGTGTTAGCCCTCATGTTGTTCCTTTTTATTTTTGCAAAAAATGTATGAATGTGTAGTAGCAGCATTTGCAGAGCACAAGAGCGCGGGAAGATTGACTGTTCTAATAGCAAGGTCAGATATCAAAAGGCATTTGGGAAATCTTTGGTAGTGGTATATTATGAGAATTTCTCAATGAAACATTCCCTACTTCAAATTCATTAATCACACTCCTCTTCGGTGCCAAGATAACGTGAGTACATATCATCGTTGACGTGATTTTCCTTTAGAACGCGCATACGGTTGCTACACGATGCTGCTAATGGGGATAAAGGAACGTTTAATAGACCTCCAGCAAAATTTTCTGACTGAATAGATGCCTAAATTCAAATCAACCCAGGATATCCTTAGAATTATAGGAAATAAAGAGCAGATTCGCAATTTTGGGGTCATTGCTCATGTTGATCATGGCAAAACTACCATGAGCGATAGCCTCTTGGCGGCATCAGGAATTATTTCGCCATCAATTGCAGGGCAGGCTCTGGCTCTAGATTCGATGAAGCTTGAGCAGAATAGGCAGATGACAATTAGAGGAGCAAATGTCACTCTATACTATGAGAAAGAAGGAAAAGAGTACGTAATTAATATGATTGACACACCAGGGCACATAGATTTTACTGGAAGGGTTACTCGTGCACTGCGGGCGATTGATGGGGCTGTTGTAGTTTCAGATTCCGTTGAAGGGATAATGACACAAACTGAGACGGTGACGAGGCAGGCGTTAGAAGAAAGAGTAAGGCCTGTTCTGTACATAAACAAGATTGATAGATTGGTAAAAGAATTGAGATTAGATGCCGCAGCAATGCAAAAATGGTTGTCTAATATTATCGCCGACTTTAATCATTTGATAGATATTTACGCAGAGCCAGAGCTCAAAGAAAAATGGAAGGTCAGTATCCAAGGAAACAGCGTTGCTTTTGGTTCAGCCAAAGATAGATGGGGATTTAATTTCAAAGTAGCACAGAAAAAAGGAGTCAGTTTTAAGGATGTTTACGATGCTTATACTTCTGATGACCCTGCAGCAATCAAGAACCTGGCAGAGAGGGCACGTCTGCATGAGGCCGTTCTCGGGATGGTGGTCGAACACCATCCCCCTCCTCACGTTGCTCAACGGTATCGTATTCCCAAAATTTGGCCTGGCGATTTGAATTCCGAAATTGGAAAATCTCTCATTTCCTGCGATGATAAGGGTCCGGTAGTAATGATGGTGACTACGATAAATGTTGATCCGCAGGCAGGTAGAATTGCAACAGGACGACTTTTTTCAGGTACCGTGAAAGATGGAGATGAAGTATATCTGATCGATGCGAAACGGCCAGGAAAAATTCAATCCGTTAATATCTATATGGGAAATACCCGCGAACTGGTAAACATGTTGCCGGCAGGAAATATTCCCGCACTACTTGGGTTGGATTACGCTGTCGCAGGTGAAACAATTTCTACAGTGAAGGGAATTCCACCTTTTGAATCAATTAAATATGTTTCAGAGCCAGTTGTAACGATAGCAGTAGAACCTAAGCATCCAAGAGATTTGCCTAAATTAGTTGAAGCACTTAGGAAGATCACAGTGGAAGATCCTAATCTGATTGTAAAGATCAATGAAGAGTCAGGTGAAACGCTTATGGCAGGCATGGGGGTTCTTCATCTAGAAATTGCTACGTCTCTTTTGCAGGAAGCAGGTTTGGAAATCACTACGACTCAACCATTAATCAATTATCGTGAAACGAGCAGGAATAAAACAAGTTCTATCATGAGCAAGTCTCCTAATAAGCATAACAAGATCTTCATGCGAGTGGAGCCGCTAAACGAGGATATTATTGATATGATAAGGACTGGACAAATTAGAGAAGATATGGACAAGAAGGAAATGGCTCGGCTCCTTCGTGAAAAAGGATGGAGTGCAGATGAGGCGCGTAGCGTCGCTGCTCTAGATGCAAGCGGGAATATGCTTATTGATGAGACAAAAGGTGTTCAATTTATTCAAGAATCCATGGATTCCATTAGATCAGGCTTTGACGATGTTATATACTCCGGACCAATTGCGCATGAGACCGTGAGAGGAGTCAAATTTGTGTTGCATCACTTTGTTCCTCACGAGGATCCTGCTCATAGGGGGTTAGCTCAGTTAATGCCGGCTACACGTAGGGCTATGCTTGGCTCGATGCTGATAGCAGATCCTACCTTACTTGAACCGATCCTTGGCATAGAAGTGAAATGCCCTCAGGAACAGATTGGTACCGTAGCAGGAATTCTCTCGAGTAAAAGAGGCAAATTGATTAACGTGGATCAGAAGGGACTTATTACCATCATACAAGGCGAAGTTCCTGCTTCTGAAACGTTTGACCTCTCTGAGGTCATGCGTGGAGGTACCGCCGGGAAAGCTCTGTGGAGCACATATTTTAAATCTTGGCAGCCTGTGCCGCAATCCATCCTAAGAAGCCTTGTTGCAGACACACGAAAAAGAAAGGGTCTAAATCCAGAACCACCAAATCCAGATGAATTCATAGATAAAGAATAAATGGTTTTGTTCTTTCCGGTTGACTCGTACCTTAGAATTAGGCGGCTTTTAGGTTGTCGCTAAAATGTTGCGAAACTTATTACTGAAGAATAATTCGTTAGCCAATTCGTGTGCGTCTGCTAGACGTTTTGATTGGTTTACATTGCTCCCAATAGTTATAAGCGATTAAAACGTTTCCTTTCTCAAAATGAAACTTGATCATCCCAGGTATACGGAGAGATTTGGGGCAATAAGCTTACACGGCGTACAGCGTGTATATGAGTTAGACTCTGGATTTAGTAATGGGAGGCCCACTTCAGAGACTATCCGAAGCATTGGAAATGAAGAAATCTCTGAAATAGAGAAAAAAATGGCCATTGTAATCCCTATTAAAGGTGAACGTCTAAAACTTCTAGAGGGTGTGTTAAGTGGCATCCCGCATGATTGCCTCACGATCATTGTTTCCAACAGTCCCAGACAGCCTGTCGATAGGTACAAATTGGAAAAAGAAGCGTTGGAGCAGTTTAACCGTTTCGTTGGTAAGAACGCGTTAATTTTGCATCAGAAAGATCCTGGACTTTCAGATGCGCTCAAAGAGGTCGGGTATAACAGTATCTTTGGACCGGATGACATAGTTAGAAATGGCAAAGCTGAAGGTATGATTACCGGGATGCTTCTTGCTAAGATGGCTGGGAAGGATTATGTAGGCTTTATCGATGCAGATAATTATGTTCCTGGCGCAGTTAATGAATATGTGAAGATTTTTGCATCAGGACTTGCCATGTCAAATAGCCCATACACGATGGTTAGGATTTCATGGATCTATAAACCTAAAGTTTCAGAGAGTGGTCTGTACTTTTCCAAGTGGGGAAGGGTCTCTGAAATAACTAATCAGTATCTTAACTCTTTAGTTTCATACTATACAGGCTTTGAGACCGAAGTTATGCGTACCGGGAATTCAGGTGAACATTGTATGTCAATGAAGCTTGCAGAATTACTTACTTATTCATCTGGCTTTTCGGTAGAACCTTATGAAATAGTCAATGTTCTGGAAGAATTTGGCGGAATTCTCCCCACAGAAAATCAGGAAGCAATGGACAAGGGGATAGAAATTTGTCAGGTAGAAACACGCAATCCTCATTTTCATGAAGAGAAAGGAGATGACCACATTAAAGAAATGTTCTTTGGGTCTCTTGGTTGTATTTATCATAGCAAGATCTGTCCTCCTAGGTTAAGGGAAAAAATTGTAGAAGAGTTGCGCAATCGAAATATGTTAGAAGAGGGACAAGAAATAGACACCTTAAGAAAAATCAGCCCATTTAACAAAATAGATATGCGGCAGTTTGCGAATTTACTGCATGAAAGAGCTTCGAGCCTGATTCACTTTGTATAAACTATAATTAGTATGGATAGTCATAATAAATTCAAATTCTTTGTTGCTGAAATGGACCCGAGATTTCTAAAGTTCTTATATTAATCGGTCAGTATGGAGTATCTAATTGGTGTATTTACTTCGAATGTCAATGACATGATCATTTGCAGTATAAGAATGATGCTGCTCCTTCCAATTAATGTTGTAATGTTTCATTATTTATTACAGATTTTTAATACTATTTCTTAGCCCTATTTGCCTTCAAATATCCACATAGGATTGTGATTTTCAAGGGGACCTCGTCAATCTTTTTATTAGTCACTTGTGAACCAAGCATTAAGTATGAAAATTGCTGTAGTTGGGATTGGTGTTGCTGGCGCATACATCATGAACAAACTCAGTCAAGACGGGGACAATACAGTAAAGGGCTTTGAAAGAATGCCAGAGTCAAAGCATGATGCGGTGTGTGCTTGGGCAACAAGCGAGAACGTAATGGATGGTTTGGTAAAGGAATGCGGTATAGATTTCGGCACGTACGTTCTTCACAAGGGTAAAAATATGAAGGTAGAATTGATAGATGACAGTATTGACATCAAGTTAAGAGGAATGGTTGCCTATGATAAATTGCAGCTCATTAAAGATATGACACGTGGTACCGACATAGAGTTTGGAAAGGTGCCAAGGAAGGAAAATCTAGAATCAGATTTTGATCTTATTGTAGATGCTACAGGATTTCACAGGAATTATTTGCCTAAGGTTAACAACGAGACTTGGATTCCTTGCGTACAGTACAAAGTGAAATATGATCGGAATAGAAATCCATATGATGACTTTTACTTGAAGGCATTTTCCAGTATGTCAGGTTACTTTTGGTATTTTCCTCTTGGTAACGGATATGCTCATATAGGGGCTGGTGATTTCGGACGCAAGTACACCATTGGATTCCTAGAAGATTTTTTAAAACAGTATAAATGCGAAATTATTCACAAGGTAGGCAGACCAGTTAGAATAAGTCCTCCTTCTCTATGTGAACCGTTTTCGGATGGCAGAAAAACAATCGGGGTAGGTGAATCGATAGGAACCGTCTATGCGTTGTTGGGTGAAGGTATCGTCCCATCTACTTGGTGCGCACAATTATTCGTGGAACATCTAAATAATCTGAAACAGTACAGAAGTGCTGTATTAAAGAAATTTGATATTTACTCCTTGGTTCATAAATTCATCAAAATGAAAATCTCAGGCAGATTTAGCATGCTTAGGAATTCTCGCGACTTGTTGAGAATCTATACGCATATGAAGCTAAATGAAAATAGATATGGAATGAAGGTTGAAATGAAGAATATGCTAAAGATATCAAAAATATAAGGGAAAACCTTGGTCGTTCACATTACTTTGACTCTTCTCTATTTGCTGTAATGCCATAATAGTTACTCATTTATCTATCGACATGTTCCTCATTTTTTCAGAATGAGTGCGCTTTCAGTGAAAAGCTTTCTTTTTTTATTTTTTGTTTAGGAACACACTTGTATTTTAGTACTTTTTTTATTGCTTGAAGTATTGTCTTAAATATATTCCTTCCTTAAAGTTTAGTAACAATGACGCATGTTCTTTCAGATGTGAGGATGCGATACGATAATGTAGCCGTAATTTGACTTGCTTTTATGACTAATACAGACTAGGTCTAGCTTCGTGACAATAGCTGCAAGCACACGATCGAAGAATCTAGCATATGATCCTAGTTTGTAGCTGGAACCATTTTACAAAACTTCTAGTCACAAATATATGAAAGCCAGGGCATTAAAGGGTGAATGAGCAGCGGAATCGGTGGCCAACAAGCCGCCCTAGAACAAAAGATTAATGAAATGATGCAGCAAGCAAGGGTCCTTGAAGTTCATTTGAATGAGATAATTGCTCGTGAGGAGGCTGTCAGTAGACTTCTACAAGAAGCCAGATTAGCATCTAGCGCGGTGCAAGAGGTTCAATCTGAAACAGAGGTTAATTCGTATGTCCCTGTTGGCGTAGGGGTTCATATGAAAGTATCAATACCCCCTGTGAAAAAATTGCTTATCAATATCGGTGCAGGAGTGGCAGTGGAAAAGAGCAGAGAAGATACAATTAACTACATAGAATCCAGGTTGAAAGAATTCGAAATTGCTTTGAAACAGTTAATGGGGCAAAAACAACAGGTATCTCTTCGGATGGAGCAAATACAACTTCAAGTGAACGAAATGGTGCAGCAAGCTACCTCTGGCAGGGGAAACTTGGGTAATCCCAGTAGCAATAATAAGTAGTCGCGTTAAGGTTACAGAGACGCAAATGTTTGAACACCTCAAAAGGGCATTTTCTGACGCAGCAAGAAACCTATCGTCTCATAAGGAAATTTCAGAAAGAGATTTAAATAATCAATTATCTGAACTTGAACTTTCTCTTCTTGAAAGTGATGTCGCTCCAGAAGTTGTAGATGATCTTGTTGGAAGCCTGCGAACCGAGTTACTTGGTCTAGAACTTGAAAAAGGACAAAGTGCAGAAGAAGTGATCAGGCTCAAATTTAGAATTCGAGTAGCTGACATGTTTACCAAATCCGGAAATATGAATCTCATCCAACAAATCAGATCTAAGAAGGAGGAAGGGAAAGGACCATTTGTTATACTGCTGCTTGGAATCAATGGTACTGGTAAAACAACAACCATAGCAAAAATTGCGCGTCTGCTTAAGAAAAATGGAATTTCAACTGTACTAGCAGCTGCAGACACCCATAGAGCGGGTGCAATTGAGCAGCTATCGCAACACGGACAAAATTTGTCTATCAAAGTCATCTCGCAGCGATACGGAGCCGATCCATCTGCGGTTGGGCGAGACGCGGTGGAATATGCGACTAAACACCGCGTAGATACAGTACTAATTGATACTGCTGGCAGAATGCAGACAGCAAAGAATCTGATGGATGAAATTAACAAGATAGTTAGGGTTGTAAAGCCAGATATCAAATTATTTATTGGTGATTCATTGGCAGGAAATGATACCATTAACCAGGCGCGTGAGTTTTTTGAGTATACCAAATTTGATGGTGCAATTCTAACAAAGATAGATGCAGATGCCAAAGGGGGTTCAGCCATATCGATTGTGCATGCTACATCAAAGCCAATCGTGCTTTTAGGAATGGGACAAAGCTATGACGACATCATACCTTTTAGTTCTGAGAAATTTCTCGATTCAGTTTTTGGTAATTCCCCTTTGATTAGTAAATTGGAACTCCAGTCGAACAATATTATTCAACAAGATATAACCAAACAAAACCCAAACAGAGAGATGGAAATAGAAGTACCACATGAGGATGTAACTTTGAGAACTTTAAGCAATGAGGATACCTCTGAAAGGCTGATCCAAAAAATCGATGGGACTTCCCCTCAATTGTCCTCAAATTCACCTGATTCTGGTTCAAACAAATACGAGGACCTGGAAGAAGCCGCCTCTGAAAAGACTATAATCCAGGAGCAGCCAGATCAGCAAGAAGCACATTTAAAGCAAACACAGCATTCAGAGCAACAGAAAGAGCAACAACAAGAGCAAGGCTATCAAGAACAGCAACCCAAGTTTATTAGTGTCACAAGTGACAAAAAACCTGAGTCGACAGCAGAGAAAAAAGAACCTGGAAGCTTTTTTAGAGGGCTCTTCGGTAAGAAAAGCAAAAACAAGACACAAGATCCAGAAAAGAACTTTACAATAGATAATAGTACTATAACGAGTTCTAATGAAAAGGAACCTACCCCGTCATTGGAATCTGTAGGAAAGCTCAAAACTACGGATTTAGTCAAAAACGACGAGAAAAAAGTCGAAAGGCAGAAGGAAGCAAAAGAAAAAGAAGAAGAGACAGTTTATCTGACAGATGAAGACATTGAAGACCTCCTTAAATAAGAAGGATTTTTTGAGTCTGAAAGACCTAAGTAAAGAGGAAATTTTATCTATCTTAGATTTATCGAAGGGCCTCAAGAGGGACTTAAAAAATGGAAAACTGTCCCAATTTCTGAAAGGGATAACGCTTGCTATGATATTTCAGAAACCCTCTACTAGGACGAGGCTAAGTTTTGAGACGGGAATCGTACAACTAGGTGGGACAGCTATATATCTGAGCTCAACCGACCTTCAGCTGGCTAGAGGAGAATCAATCGAAGATACAGCCCGAACGCTATCGCTTTACGTGGATATGATTATGGCGCGTGTATATTCACATTCGGATATTGAGAAACTTGCGGCATACTCTTCCGTTCCCGTGATAAACGGACTTTCTGATACTTTTCATCCTTGCCAAATTTTGGCCGATCTGCTCACAATTCAAGAGCACAAAAAAACTTTCAATGGACTGAAGATAGCATGGATAGGGGATGGTAATAATGTTTGTAATGATTTAATACTCGGGTCTTCAAAAGTAGGCATGAATCTTTCTATTGCTTGTCCACCTGGTTTCGAACCCAACGACACCGTACTAACTGTAGCAAGACAAGAATCTTTCAAAAGCTCTGCAGAGATATCGATTACAGATGATCCTCTAAAAGCAATTCAAGATGCTGACGTAGTGGCAACAGATACATTCATATCCATTGGAAAGGATGAGGAAAGACAACAAAGAGAAGAGATATTTTTACCGAGGTACCAGGTAAATTATGATCTGTTAAGGTCCGCAAAACAAGATTGCATTTTTATGCACTGCCTCCCGGCCTCCAGAGGTAGAGAGGTCACTTCTGAAGTAATTGATGGTAAGGCATCTGTAGTATGGGACCAAGCTGAAAATAGATTACACGTACAGAAAGCGTTAATGTGTATGCTACCTTTGAGGTAAACATTCCTTGCCTGTACGATTTGATGCTATTCAATGATCTTGGTGTTGCTAACAAAATGCTGAGATTAACTTCCATAATTGAAAAGCATTTGTGATGCTAACCCGATTTCTGGACGCCGCTCCTTCAAATCGAGTCTATTCCTGCCCGAAGCATCTGTATCAATATATAACAAATGACACTTTGTCATTTGATACAACGAAGTGATATTATCCATTCTTAACCTATTATGACTCTCGAGACAACTCCCAGCAAGCAGTTGATTTCTAATTTCCTACTATATGACTAGTACTTTCTTGTAGTCTTTATAGAAATTTACCTTTATATTATGGCTACTAGTAGGTGGATATTCATGCCTTCCGATGAATTGCAGGAAATAAGAAAGGTTTTCCAAGGTTTACAAACTCTATCAATTGTACCTTCCAAAAATAAGTCCTGTACTAATACATGATCTTCTTATGCGCGAAGAAGAGGAATTACAAAAGTCTAATGATACATCAAAATCATCTCCTCCATTTTATATGGTAGAAATATCTACTACGAAGAGCACAGACCCTGAAAAAATGAAAAATTTGATATTTAAAAAAACAGGGCTTCTACCATCAGTTTATGAAAATGGTACTCACTATGTAGCAAACATGAGACTTACTCTGGAATTACTGAAAGTGATTAGTGAATCTGAGGGAGGTATCGTGAAAGTATCAGGGGACTATACCGGGGGCATATCCAGAAGATGAAATAGAGAAAATACTACTGGGATAGGGTTTATTTCAATACGTAGTACCAATGGTGGGACTAATTTATGGTAACTAATTCAGAGCGATTCTTCGATTGATTTTTGTTCACAAGCCACCACCAGCTTATCTTGATCTTATGAGGCACATTAAAATATTCGATGTGTTCCAAAGGTTTAAGCAATTACAGAATATCTATGAGGAAAAAAATATATCGTTGAAGCTATTACTGGCTTGCTAATAGAGTTTTATGTAGCTGGATCCGCTTCTGCGATTACGACGTGTTCGTCAACTTGGTCAATACCCAGTGTCTCTAAAACAGTAAACGGCACTGACTCACCTGGTTGGAGTGTCTGGGAGGGTTGAGTAATAAACCTGCTGGCCTCAAGCAAAAGTTGTCCATTTGAATCGTAGAACTGTATATTTACTCTTACATCATCTACAGCCGCAGTCGAATTGTTTACAACTTGTCCATCCAATTCTACATTGTTGGTAGGGCCCGGTTTTAATTCGACTTGTGATGTCTCTAAGTTGACAGTGTCCTGTTGTTTTTGCGCTAATGTCTCAGCAGTTGGAAAGATTGTCACTGCACTCAATATAGGTATTAACACTTTGAGGATTGAGTTTGTCATCAAATGAGTTATCTTTTTAGATCCTTAAAAACTGTTCAGTTGTATAACGAATTTGGCTCGCAACAAAATATTGTCAAAAATTTGAGCCCTTACTACTTCCGCTAATACGTCAGTTAATAGACACTAACAAACACCCATAGGAAAAGATTGTGATTGGATTGTTCTCGCAATGTATTTAGATTTTACTTTCCCTGTTCTCGCTTTTGGTTTTGTTGTTGTTGTTGTTGTCGATGCTGATGCAATATATCAGGTACTGAAATCCATCTCCTGAATGAAGTAGATTGTGTTGCTATTGGCTTAGCGATCGATGAATGGGGAATTATTGAAATTCTTTCCAAATCGGGAAATTTTGAACGAATCTCCATTTCGACCTGAAGACATATCATCTCCACGTCCTTGAGCGGCTTATCACCATCTACTTCAATATGCACTTCAGCCTGGGAGACCATTCCCGCAGGTCTAAGCAACACCGAGCGAACCTTGACTTTCGTTTGTGATTGTTCTAGTCCTTCACCAATCCTAAATTGTTTTTGCTCGGTATGTTGCTTGATAATTTCGGTGAGCGTTGGATTCTGCCACGAATCTACAAGTATCAAAGATGACCTTTTTAGCGAAATATATGAGACGGAGAAGATATAACCTGCAATTATCATCCCTCCTATAGCATCCATTTGCAAAAATCCAAATTGTGAAGCTATCAAAACGCTAAGAAATCCAATTACTGATGCTGAACCATCTTTTATCGAATTTTTAGCATCTGTTTTTAGTGATAACAGATTATACTTGTTAGCAATATTTCTCATCTGCAACGCCCTATGTAACGAGACTCCACCAGCAGCAGCCAAAACAATCATCGTCAGAACTGGTTGTCTTATTTCATGCGGATGTATCAGAGCCTGATATGAATTATAAAATATTACAATCCCAATTGCTACCATTCCAATAGCAGCCATTAATGCAGCGAAGCTTTCTACCTTGTGATATCCGAAATGAAATTTCTTGTCGGCTGGCCTATGTGCAATACGGAGGCCTAACAGAACGATAAATGATATGACTGCATCAGATATAGAGTCTAACCCATCTGCTGTAGCTACTACACTACCACTATAGTATCCCGTTAGAATTTCTACAATACCAATGCTTACGAGAGTAACCACGGATATTTTTGCAATTCTTTGTCCTGCTAGGATCCCTTCGCTTACAAGGCTGTTATGTTCAGAAAATTTATGATTTCTGTTTGATTCTCCAAGATTGCTTGATTTTTTATCTTCACGGTTCAACCCGCTATCCCGATTTGGAGATAAATCTTTTATTGCACTATCGCCTAGATCGTCATCAGAAGCTCCAGTATCGCTGTCGTCCAATTTATAAAATATTCAGTCGTTAATACTCATTAGCACGATATAAACATCGCGTCTTAGAGAATTTTTATCTTTATTAGTTGTATTCCATAGATTTCGTTGATATTGTTTCATATCTTAAAGACATTAGTAATAAAAATATAAAAAAATAGAATCTAGAGACTGTAGTTGACTTATACAATTTCTACTCTGCATTATATGCACAAATAATGATTATTAGCACAAGCTTCACGATTATCGGTTTGAAAGTAGGGTATCGCGAAAGGAGATGAAAAAGTAAGTACTTACACATAACACCATATCAGGAGTGACATATCTCCGTTCTAATATCCAATCCAAAAGATAATGCAACTATGTTGTCATATACTTATTGCAAGAGCGGACCCATCGGAGAATAAAGTTCAAAATGCTTGGTCTTTTGGTAATGTATTTTATGGGAGCTCAGTTTTCCAAGGATTAGTAACTATAGCATTAGCGCGATAAGGCTATAAATAGAATATGGATTGAGTCATTTTTGAAATACGGGTGCCTACGAAGACACTAAATAGCTAGTAATCATGCAAAATTCCAATAAGTGGACTACCAGAATTTACATTGATCAGGATATTTGTAACAACAAGATTGTAATAGTCATCATATTGTGTAATTGTACGCCATACTCCTTTGAAGAGCTGGATTTACCTTAAAGGATTACCAAATTTACAAATAGTTGCCTTACGTATAACGAAGTAACTCTCAAGATATTTATATTTATGTCAATTTGCTTTATAAGACAGGAATATGCCGCCATCAACTGATTCAGATGATACTAGTTCCCTGTTAGTTCAATTAGGAACAAGAATTGATTCCTTACATAAAATACCTGTTAGTACTGGCGTCTTATTTGCGTTGAGTCTAGCTAGCTTTTTTACCTATTACGATTTTTCAAATTATGCATACATATCCCCAATGTTGAAGGGGAGCTGGAATGTTCAAGATTCAGAGATCGCTCTTGGCGCTTCTTTAACAGTTTTAGGATATGTTATCGGCGCGGTCCTCATTACAATCTATGCCGATCTGTACGGAAGAAAACGTGCTCTCATAATTTCAGTTCTAATTTTGTCCGCAGGCTCCATTCTATCGGCTTTAGCACAAGACATGACCCAACTAGTCATATTTAGATTGATCACAGGCATTGGAATCGGTTCAGAAATTGCAATTGTTGCGACGTACATCGGCGAGATATCACCAAAGTCAAAGAGAGGTAGGTATACTTCACTAATAGTTTTTTTTGGGTGGACAGGTATTGCTCTATCTGGGCCCATTTCCTTTGCACTATTCGAAAGCGAAGTCAACAATGTGGTCCAGATAGAGAGTTGGCGATTAGTTCTGGGGATAGCAATAGTACCAGCCCTGGTCGCACTAATTCTTAGAATGGGTATGCCAGAGTCCCTCCGATGGCTGATATCCAAAGGTAAAGTAGAGGAAGTAAATCGGCTACTTATCAAGCTTGGTTTAGATCCGATTACCCCCCATGGAGTTGGAAATCACTCTGGAAGTGAAGATGCATCAAATAAGGTCTCAGATATCACAAAAGAAAGCGGCCAGGATGACAAGAAAGAACTACACAGCTCCATTGTCGAGGTCAATAAGAGTCTAAGTATTCTATTTAAGAATATCGTTACCTACAGAAAAATCGTTGTTGGTAGGATTTCTATTCTTTCAGCTATTTGGTCTTTGGCGCTTATACCAATTTACGCTTCACTTCTATTGGTAGTTGAATATACTAATCAAGGATATACTATCACAGAATCCATATTTGTGAATATGATCGCAAGTTCGGGGTTTGTAGCTGGAGGCATATGTTCTCTTATTGTTGCAGACAGAATTGAGAGAAAGTATCAAATCGCATTTTCATGCGCAATCATGGGGTTGGCATTTGTCCTGCGGGGAATATTCATTCAAGATTACGTTGGATTGGTTGTCTCAAGTTTTATAGCATTTGGGGCTAACGCATGGATGATCTCGAATCTCATAACCTACACTGCAGAAAATTTTCCTACCCAGATACGCTCCACATGTTCGGGAATTGTTGAAGGCACTGGCAGACTAATTGCCACAATTGGCCCTTTTGTCTTAATCATGCTCGTAACTTTGGGATTTTTCAATTTGATGGTTGGGCTCTCATTATTTAGTTTTGTAGCAGGCATACTAGTTTTATTGTTGGGAAGGAATACGTTAAATCTCTCTTTAGAGAAGTTGAGCTCATAAGCTAGTCAAAAATGACTGTTTAGGATTATGAGTCGGACTACTTGCTATTTGAAATGTGTTTAAGAAATTCAAATATATAACCGTAATAAATCGTATCAATAGTAGCTGGTTCGGCAACACGAGTAGCCAATCAATTGATTGATTAGTAACGTTGAGAATCTAAAATCATCTTAGCAGTTTCAAAGATTTGTATCCACATTTTCCATGTTAATCTTCCTGTGTTGGTATTCTGCCTGCTTGGATGGTATGACGATAAAAGGACCTTGTTACCTTTGATATTGAACCTACCGCCGTGTTGGAACCCTATTTCGGTAATGCCAACAAGCCTGCAATATGATTTAAATGCAATGTGTCCGAGAGTGACGATTACCTTGACAGTTTTATCAAGTAAAGTCAATTCAGACTTTAGATAGTTGGTGGTGCAGTTTGCTATTTCAGACGAAGTGGGTCGATTGTGAGGGGGTGCGCAACGTACCGCTGCAGTAATATATGCGTCCTTTAGTGCAAATCCATCATTAATGCACCGACTAACAGAAGAGCTAGCAAACCCCGTTTGGAATAATGCCTTAGCGACCCAGTCTCCTGAGCTATCTCCTGTAAACATACGTCCTGTTCTATTTCCGCCATGGGCAGCCGGTGCCAGTCCGATAATTAATAACCTTGCTTTCGCATCTCCAAAGCTGGGAAGCGGTCTTGCCCAGTATAGATCATTTACGAACCGTTTTGGTATTTTTGACGATATTTGCGCTATATTTTCTGATAATCTTGGACACATCTTACACATAGTTGCTCTGGAATTAATCTCCAAAAGCTTCTCCTTTGAATCATGGTTTCCGACCTTGGAGTCCATCAATTTAGATACTTTGTTCCCTTGAGGATAGCTTCGTCAATGGCAACCCATATATATTAATATCTTATGCCTAGTTTGGGATGGCGAAATTGGTTCTCCATGTCTATTTGTGTTTTCAAGTCGCGCCCAATCTAATGAATTGAGATCAACACCTGTTACTTTATGTCCACAATGAATCCGTAATAGTAATTACGATTCTGTTTCTAGATCTAGATTCTTGCTAATTTTTGTTGATATGCATTCGAGGATATCTAAGGATTTCTTCAGTTAATAGTGTTTTTTAAATATCTGGTGATGCATGTATGCATTTGTTAGAGATGAAGGAGGATGCCGGCGATGACTGAAGATTTTTGGCAGCGGATAGAAGAATATCGACAACTGGGTTTTGACCCTCTAAGATGGGTTGCTACTAGTTCTAATGAAGTCGATAGTTGGAAACTTGATCAAGCAGTAACCGATATGAAACGTAGCTCTACAAAGTTATATATAAATTGGTTCGACGCATTCCATTACGCAGACGGAAAAGTACCTGAACTTACAAGAAGGGTCTTTTCGATCCATGAACCTGCCGTTGAGAATGAGGTTGACCTTAAACACGCTCTTGCGTTATTCCGCGTACATAAGGAGATGGAGAATGATTCTACGTTATTTACGGAGACTCTAAATAATTTCTTCAGAAATTTCAAATATAAAGTTTCGATAAACAAGTGCATATTTGCAGTCACAGAGCACGTGGATGCACAATTCGCATTACTTGACTACATAGGTCTGCACAGAGGAGATAAGGTAGGTTTTACGGGCGCAGATAATGCTACCGCTTATGTAATTGATCCTACACTAGAACCCGATTCCGAGCTGCATACAGATATTCCCATGACGCGTTGCATCGATCGGCTGAATCTACTTGGATGTACATCAGGATTTGATCTCTATCCCATATATGACTCCCCTCAAGAATCTTCACTTGATACCATCAGAAAAAACCTTGACGCATTCACATCTAGATACAATCTCAAGATGGATGATTACAGCTCACTTAAAATAGGGAAGCTCTTCTTTGGCGCAACTGGGATTGCTAACACCTTCAAAGAACTACCTACACATTATGAGCAGATCGAAGAGACTATGCAGATTATTGTCACTAATCCTCTCGGTTCATTGATGGCATTAACTCTTTATACGCTAGCACAAATTGATGAGAAGATTGTTTCTTCCTTAGAAAATAGAGGCATAATCAACAGTCAGGATCTTAAATCTGCAAAAGATGAATGCATGAAGAACCTATGTGAACCACATTTTTCTCTTGGAAGAATAATCTCAAAGTATTGTCCTGGGTTTGGAACCCCACTGCAGATGAATGAGAACATAATAGCCGTCTATCCTTTAGGTAGTGATGGTATACTGGGCCTATGGAAACTTGCCCATGTCAGTAATTGCCATTTGGAGATCAATGACATCCCAATGATGTTTGAGGAAATTGCAAGACTAGCCTCAAGTGAAGCTCTTGTCATGAACCCAACTGCTGCTATGAATGGTTGTCACGCCATTATCGCGACCAAAGATATTTCAGATATAATACTCGATGAATTGCGAAGACATAACTTTAAAGCAACGGTAATAGGTTTTGTTGCCAAAAAGGGGGATCCTAATGTTACTTTTGGAAACAGCGTCAAGGACCACTTCGCCGCTAAAATTGGGTTATCAATAGTTAATAAAATAGCAGGGAGTAAAGGATGACGGTAGACATATGACTGGGGTTATTTACTACTCAAATACTTGTGGTCTTCCAATTGCCGATCGTCGTGAGGCTAGTCCGACATCTTGTTTGTCCGATTCTCGTCAATATCGTTCTTGTCGATTGAAACTTCTCCCTCTGGTTTGTTTCTGCCTCCCTTAGCTGAAATAAATTTGATTCTAACAAACGAGAGAATAATTGCCAATCCAAGGATTCCAAAAATAACCGATATGGAAGTAGGTATGGGAATCTCGTAAAACTCAGAAATTAACATCTTGATGCCTATGAAAAGCAGTATTGCTGCTAGTCCTGGCTTTAGATAGTAAAATTTGTCTATCATTCCCGCGAGAAGGAAGTATAGGCTCCTCAAACCCAATATGGCAAATATATTAGAAGTTATTACTAGAAATGAATCTGTTGTAATTGCAAGAATTGCAGGAATAGAGTCAAGTGCGAACACCAAATCTGACATTTCGATAATTACTAGTGCGATTAGCATCGGGGTTGCATACAGTACGCCATTAGCGGCTCGATGAAGAAATTTGTCGCCAGTGTCACCTTCTAGTTCGATAGGAATAAACTTTTTCAAAATTCTTACTGCAATGTTCTTTTCGATTTCTATTTTCTTTTCCTTTTTTTCTACGATCATTCGTATTGCGGTGAATACCAATAGCCCGCCAAAGACGTATATCATCCAATGAAATGATTCAAGCAGAGAAATACCTGCGAGAATGAGGGCTATTCTCAGTCCAATTGCACTTAGTATTCCAAGCATCAATACCTTGTGCTGATAAATGTATGGAATACCAAGTGATGAAAATATTAGCACAAAAACAAACATGTTATCAACGCTTAATGATTTTTCAATAGCATACCCTGTTAGGAACAATAGTGATTTGTCATATCCCATACTTACAAAAATTAGACCAGCAAATACACCAGCTAGAGAAATCCAAATTATAGTCCACCGCAGTGCATGTTCGAATGTTTTCTTGCTTCTTTCCTGCTGACTTAGAAGCTGTACATCATTGTCTATTGAGTGCTTACCCTTTGATGATATTCTTCGCCTTATACTGTCAATCATCCCTAGATCCAGGGCTAAAGCTACCCCTACGAATAACCCAAAGGCAACCCACAACAAAGACTGATAGCTACTGTCCGTGAATACAAGAGATTCCATTGTTTAAATGATACGAAATTTGTACTCTAAGCTATATATGACTTGCAGGTACTCAATGTGTTACATTGTATTGACGTATAATACTAATCTTTGATAAATGTTAAGTTTGATTTCACCTATTATCTCCTGCATTTGCGGATGATCGTTTTGTACTTGATGTTAGGGATCTGCTATAACATCTAACTGATTCATTTTCCACATTCAGATCTTGTCATCATAACACGAGATAGATTAGCCAATAGTATTTCTTCGTACCAACTTGGAAGACCCCAAAAGTTGATCTTGCCAATCTAAGAAATTCGGCTAACTCATTCTGAGTTATCT
>OCZV010000174.1_pt1 | contig 23985 bp, 25 predicted proteins | sample 1539051 | NCBI WGS metagenome assembly OCZV01 (sample SAMEA3113581, study PRJEB22503) | soil metagenome
GGATAGACGTTGGTGGGACACATTCAAGGGCGATCAAAGGTCGTTAGAGGTCAAAAAACAATGGTAGAAAGCCAAAAAATAGGCTTTTTTTATATGTGTAGTATGAACAGAAGAGGCTAAAAATAATTTTCTAAGAAGTGTATACTTATTTTATGTAGGGGTAGAGATTAAGAGCATCTACCACCCCTAGGGGTGCAACACCAAACACAGGACTAGTTTCATTTAGATGGGCCCATTTTTATGAAGTTCAATTTCCCAACCTTCGTGGACTAAGTCGATATAGGATAATTGAGTGTGCGTGGGAATTCGTTATTGTTATAAATTTATGAGGCTTTGGAAGTCAATTTCATTTTGGCATATGCTTTCAACGGATAGTGGGAACTAACTTCGTCCCCGTTCTACTTCAAAACCAATCTTCACTTCTGCTTGATATTCCTGAATTTTTTGATCTTCTACTCTTAAAGTGACTCTTCCTAGTTCTGCCCAGCGGATATTTTTCACAGTCTTTGCGGCTTCATCGACTGCGTCCTTCATTGCCTCGGCAATACTTTTAGGAGATGTTCCTACGATGTCAATATACTTGTAAACCATGAGAAATGATCGTATTCATCCGTTTAAAAACGGCTCGTATGAAAACTTGCTCTCAAGGCCCTTTAGGTACTTGTGTAGGCGAATTGGCTTTATCCCCCTGTTTCAGATGAACTGCTATTTGTTATATTTACTCTGATGATTCTTGCGTCACTTGGAGAAGTTGGCTGATCTGCCTGTCCGAAGGAAGATGTGGTAGGAAGCGCTGCTATCTTATCTACTGTATCCATACCCTCAATTACTCTTCCGAACGCCGTATATTGTCCATCCAAGAACTGAGAATCGTTCGTAACAATGAAAAATTGGGATCCCGCACTATTGGGATCTGATGACCTCGCCATGGAAACAATACCTCGAACATGTGAGACGTCGTTGAACTCCTCGCCTATAGAATAACCTGGTCCTCCGGTGCCCCAGTTACTTCGCTGTGATGCAGTTCCCTTGGTATTGGGATCCCCGCCTTGAATCATAAAATTACCAATGATTCTATGGAATATCGTATCATTGTAAAAGCCATCTTGTGCAAGGCTCTTGAAATTTTCTACATGTTTTGGTGCGACCTGCGGTAAGAATTCAATTGTTATGGGCCCCTGCGCTGTCTGAATTACGGCTGTTTCTTGCGTAGAATTCGAACGCGGATTGGTCAATTTGACGCTGAGGATTGAGCACCTGCCGCCGCTGTCCTACTGGCATTTATGCTAGTACTATTATCTTGTCTTTCAGCAACCATAGATTCAGAATTATAATCTTGATTAACTTTATAAACTAATACACCAAAGACCAGACCCGGAGTATTGGATACAAAGCTGGGTGAAGCATATACAAGGCTAAATGGCTGATCTGGTTGCTCACTTAAGGGGTACTTCAAATTTTGGGTGTATAGGGCTATTGTTCCTGGTTGATATGCTGGCTGAATACCTGCAAGCTGGCCGCCCTGAATTGAAGCATAAGCCTGAGGTTCAAATGGAATCAGTTTAGCAAGCAATGTATCATTCCAAAACCTAGGGGTAGGAGTAAAGCCATCCTGTTCCAAGTAATCCATTTCATTGAATCCTCCTATCCGAATAAACCATTGTTTCTTACTCTCGTCTCCTCCGCTCCCAAGAGTATAAAAGGAAGTTCCATTTCCACCTGGAAATCTCTGTCCTACCAAATATAGTACTACGTAGTCTGAATCCAATTCCTTGGCAATATCGTAGCCTTCTTGCTCAGGCTCGATAAACATTCTTGCGAGTTCAGCTATACGTGTCTGGTTTATGGTAGCGTTATCTGCTAGGCTAGTTCTGTTGGCCAACGTAGTTATCCAATACCCGTAGTCCCACCAGGAGGCAACCACCGAATCCGCAGGTGTGTTATTAGAGATCCAATTTAAAGCATCAATCCAATCAGCTACCTGCAACCTATATCCTGTCCCTCCATTCGCAATCGATGGGGGAACATCCGCCGAGGTCACCCAATTGATGTTGGGTGGATAAAACAGAGGGATGGTCAAGAGGAAAATAAGGGCAACACCAAATGATAACACAACGGGTTTATTATGGGAGGGCTTCATTTGAAGACGTTCGATCCTCTTCTTCTCTCTCCCTTTAGCAGCTTTATGTTGTGCTTCCGAATAGGTACGAGAAGTAGAGTACCTTTCCAGAAATACTCTAGTCAGATCGAAGAGTCCCATCGATGCCAGGACTATAATGCTGATCGAAGAAAAGACAAGCAACCTTGCAAATGTCGCACTTACATATAATCCGGTCACACCAAGTATCAAGGCAAAGATTGTCATGTCATTTCTGTTCCGGAACGCCATCCATATACCAAAGCCCGCAAACATCATAAGTACCGAGTAGTCAATAAAGTAATCCACGATAGTAGGTGTAAAGTGTTCGGCTACCGAAGCCGTCAATGGATTTTGTGCAGACAGGAATGGGTTTATCGCATTCAAATATCTAAACGAAGGTGAATAGTACGCTTCAGTCAGCAATACGCCAATGCTAATCGCGACGAATACCCCGAGAACTATTCCGGAATTCCTTATCGTATGCTCAGTTGATGTAAATTTCCTCACGAAGAAGGTTGCCGCCAAAAATAAGGTCCCGGCCATTAATGCAATTCCAGGAGGCCCGAATACAAAGGCAATACCAGGTCTCGGGAAAATTCCAGCAGTAGCCAAAGTTACGACGCTTATGCAGATAGCAACTATCAAAGGAACGCGCAAGTCTTTTCTGAAAAATGGAATAGCTATGAAAAAAATGGTGAGGGGTATCGCAAAGTACTGAATGCCTCCCCACGAAGCATTGGCCAAACCCAACAAAAATCCAGCCAACACTGCTTTGAGTATTACAAATCTAACCTGCCTGCCTTTTATTGCAGAAACAAAAAGGTACGTTGCGACAATACCCAGAAACAAACCCAATGGCTCTGACTTGAACCACCCTAAATTTCCTCTCTGAATTATAGCAGGAGTAAATGCAAAGAACAACGCGGCAAAAAGGCCTGCTGAAGTTCCCTTTAGCGCTCTAACAAGGGCAAAAATTGCTATGGTGGTAAGCGACCCCATAATAACCGGAAAAATTATTACAAAATCCAGAAGTGAGGAACCAGCCCCAAATATCTCATAAAGAAATGCAGCCACAATGTGCAGACCTGTCTGGGATGTAGCAGGAACGTTCCTTCCCTCTGGATACCAAGACATCGTGTCATGCCAGTTTAAGTACGCTTGCAGACCATTATCGACAATGTATTTGGTCGCTCGATAATCAAAATAGGGATCAAATTCATTCAAAAAGTAACCATATTTTATGGGATAAGACCTGATTATGAAGGCAGTTGAAAATGAAATAGCAAGTACACCTATTACTATCAAGTGTTTGAGTTGAAAGTGGAAATGCTTCGTTCTAACTATCGTCTTACTTCCATCAAGCATGCTAAGACAGGGTAAACTAACCTCTTTTTTACGTTACTGATTTTTTGCTGATTACTTTTGTACTCTTTTGAGAAATACCAAAAGGTAATAGAGTTCGATATCCAAGAAAAACCTTAGAGTAGCAAGCCAGAAAGGCAACAACCGACAATCATACCAAAGCTCATAGTCCTCATGGCATTCGAGGCGCGAAAAGGAATAAAGGATTCGCCTGTCCCGGTTTTGGTATGGAAGGTTCCTAAAACAAACGAACCTTTCTATACGCAATCAATTCATTAGATTAAAGTGGCAGCAATGAAGAATCAGAGTTAGACTGAAGATTTTCATCTTCAAGATGTGGAGAAGGTATTTGTCTGAGCTGCCACTCCACAGAAAAAGTTTGACCTCTCCTGCGTGAGGGAGTTCCACCAAAGAATTCAATCCATTCTAGTTCTTTTTGGTAATGCTAACTATATCCCCGTCAACTAGTCTATGCTCAAGTCCAACTTTTTGCGCGCCGAATTTTACGCTATTACCCCAAACCTGTGCATATCTGAAATCTGTGGTCATGGTCCTGCGTATCTTTGTACACACGTCGCTGATCGTACTATCGCTTCTCACGATGAGAGGCTCTACGAGGTCTGCATCTTGACCTTTAGGCTTCAAAAATACACGAATAAAATTCAGTTTATGAAAAATGGCATCCCTCACAGATTCTATATTCTTGTCTCCGTCTGCCGAAATAGGAATAAGGTTATTGCCCATCGTGCGACGAATTTGAGTTAGTAGAGTATCGTCAACCAAATCGATCTTGTTCAAAACGACAATTGAAGGCACGTAGACCCTATTTCCGGCCAACAGATCAATGAGTTGGTCATCGGTTAGGTTAGGCTCTCGTATAGTAAGCCTGCAGTTGTGAACTCCGTAGACTCTTAGGATATCTCTAGCAAGACTTTCAGATATGCGAGATTTTGTTTGGAAATTTATAGATATCCCACCGGTTTCTGTTTTCTCTATCAAAACATCCGGTGGCCTCTGGTCCACCTTTATTCCTATTTCAGATAATTCTCTTTTCAGAAGAGCTATATGTTGGGGCTGAAAGACATCGAGGATAAGCAAGACCAAATCGGCAGATCTTGCGACTGATAATACTCGCTTGCCTAACCCACGACCTGAAGAGGCACCTTCTATGATTCCTGGCATATCAAGGATTTGAATTTTCGCACCTTTGTATTGCATCATTCCAGGCACCACCGTAAGGGTTGTGAATTTGTATGACCCAATTTTCGAGTTGGCGTTTGTGAGCCTGTTAAGTATTGTAGATTTTCCAACACTAGGTAAACCAATTAGTACAACTGTTCCGTCGCCAGCTTTCCTTACGCTATAACCTCCGGACCTACTCTTAGAAGAAATGGTCTTCCCATGAATGTTCCCCTCCATTTCTTTCTTTAGCCGTGCTATCTTTGCCTTAAGCAGGCCAATATGGTGTTCTGTAGCTTTGTTTATCTGAGTTTTGTGTATTTCATCCTCAATTGCTTTAATTTTTTCCGGGATGCCCATTTTGTTAACGATTAATCCTCAATAAGTCTTCCCGAAGTCGGTGAGATATGAACCTAATAAGGATGATTTAGAAGTCACTTTTGGGAACCGCCACCTGGAACCCATTGCAACCGAGGATAATGAAGTACTCGAACAGGCCATAAATTCAAATATCTATATGAAGAAATTGGTAATATAAGTTTGGCATTGAGCTATTTTTGATGTCCTAAAGCTGATGGGCGAAATAAATTATCAAACCGGCAATAGCAACTCGTCTTAGCTGTAATGCTTATATCTAACCACTTCATGGAATTATGTCCATTATGGCGGATACTCCAGTGACTTCACCTGTCAAAGAGAAAAAGGGTTTTACCCAAGAGTTCATTTACTTTCTTAAAACTTTTGGCATTATTGGCCTCGCGATAGCATTCATTATTGGCCAAGCGGCTTCTAAGTTAGTAACTGCTTTCGTAAACGATATAATCGATCCGATCATTGGAATTTTCCTCCCGGGTGGCAATTTATCGGGTTTGTCAGTCCAGGTACCAAACTTATACGGAGATTCCACTTCAGACTTCAGATATGGCGATCTGATTGCAAATATAATTGACTTTCTGGTAATAGCATTGATAGTCTTTATCCTCTATAAGCAGCTTTCTAAACGCGGCTTCGTCGAAGATAAGACCGTGCCAGAAGAGAAGAAATAGAATCATGCTATTCTTCGAGATAATTTGAATATCGGAAGTATGAAATCATGATAGGATTTGCTGAATGCAAGTGGCAAATGTGCCTATCCGGTTCTACCATTCACGTCAGATAGTACCTCAATGTAACACTCCATTATGGTCTTGATCCAGTTTCCTAGAAGAAACTATTATCTTACGGGGTCCACGAAACCGACGGTAGATTCATCTCCATATTCCCAGAAACTTCAAAGTAGTACACATAGCTAAAGTCAAAGCAAAGCAAGCCATTGCCTTCCAAGGCATTGCAGGTAAACGCGGAGCAAGAAGTCTTATTTGATGGTCATCAATTATTTGAGAAATATAATCTCGAACCTTTGAGTTCCAAATTCTATACTCAATGCTGTGTTTCTTCAGTATTGATTCTAACTCATAAATTACGGGACACCGAACCGAGGTAAGATGTTGGATGTATCTCCTGGATACCTCAACTTCCCCCTTGATAGCAATTAAACCCTGTTGCTGTATATCAATCAGTCTAACATGCATCTCCCATGGTTTAGATAATGTCTTAGCAAAGCCACTCCCAATCTGAGAAGTCATCTTGTTTTCTAATTTGACCTTCTTAAACCCCTCGGAAGTGAGAGTCCGTATTATGTCGTCCCTTTTCATTCTGACGGCAATGTATAATTGATCGAGCTCTATTTCCTCGTGCCTGATCAAAGCTTGAAGTCCTTTTACTACATTCATTCGGCGGGGATAGCTCGTAAGAAATTCAGACATTTACCTTGATACCTTCGTAGTTCACGATGGAATATTAAAACTGTGTTATTGTAATCACTCCAAATCTAATGTTGATTTCGAAGCGAAAGATCTTCGATAGATATCTTCAATAGGATCTATAGCTAAATCTTGCCAATTCATTGGTCTATCATTCTTTTTCACTTCAAATCCTCTAACAACTATAACCGGCGTCGATTCGCGACTTTCGCCCATCAACGCCACCGCTATCGAAGCCAGACTATCTCCAGTTGCTCTCATCGTCACTCGCAGAATGTTTCCAAAGAGATCCTTGTTACCTCTCTCATCTATCACTGGTTCAAAGCCTGATACTGCTATGGCAACTCCTGAAGTTCCTAATCTTCCGGGCATTAGACGACTGTCTGATATTACCACGAATATCTTGAGTTTTCTTTTATTCAAAAAATTCAGTCTAAGTAGGTTAGCCGAATTAAAAGGTTGGCGTGGATACAGGACTGCATATCCATTGGGAATATTTGATCTATCGATCCCAGCGTTAGGACACAACATTCCATTCTTACTACATAATAAAAATCCCGGAATGCCGCCATAAATCTGGTCAGCCTCCCTTAGAACTAACTCCGTGAGTTTCTCATCCATTTGGAATCTCTTCGCAATGACTTGCGCCTTCCGCGATGCTTTCAATCCGTCAATCTGAATTACAGCCCCTTCGCTAATGGATACAAATTTGCTTGATACTATAACTACATCTTTCTGCTTAAACCGAAAATTAGTTTTTGATATTACTTCATATAGATCAAATTTAGAAACCATAGGAGGAAGTCTCAGTGCAAAAACCTCAAATCTAGAGGCTACATTATTTGCTATGAAGCGCCGACTACGAGTTTTGGTCATTCCACAGAAAGTTTTAATGACGATTCTAATAAGAATCCATCTCAGGTGTGTTTGAAATGGGAATGACCCTAACTGAAAAGATCTTGGCAAAGGCAGCGGAAAAAGATTCTGTAGAACCTGGAGATGTGGTTTTTGCTAAAGTAGATAAATTAATGATGCACGATGTTTCAGGCCCAGGTGTAATCAAAGTATTAGATGAGTGGAAAAAGAAAGGAACAAATTTGGAACGGATTTGGGATCCGAATAGGGTATGGGTTACAGAGGACCATTTTGTACCAGCATCTGACAAGTTATCGGCGAATAATATCATCACTCTTGCCAATTGGACAAAGAGGTTCGGCGTAAAGAAGCATTACAAATATGGTATGGGTCAGTACGGGATTTGCCATACGCTCTCTCATGAGGAGGCTCTAGTACTTCCCGGCGAGGTCTACGTAGGCGGTGATTCACATACTAATACAACAGGGGCATTAGGGGCCTTCGCAACAGGCCTCGGTCACAGTGATATCGCATACGTACTACGTTATGGACAGATCTGGTTCAAAATACCAGAAACTATTCTTTTCAAACTACGCGGTCAGTTGCCAGACTATATAATGGCAAAGGATATCATCTTGCGCATAATTGGTGATATAGGAACAGAAGGTGGAAATTACAAATGCATGCAATTTTCTGGAGAGGTGATAGACAACATGATCATGGAAGAACGGATTACCCTTACGAATATGACCACTGAGGCAGGTGCAAAAAACGGGATAATAGAACCTGATTCAGTTACAGAGAGTTATATTATGGAGAAAACGGACTCTCCCTTTGCGCGAGTATTAGGGGACGCAAATGCTGACTACTCGGACATCCTTGAGTACGAGGTTGATCAGATGGACCCTATCATTGCTAAACCGTTCTCACCTGCTAACACTTGCAATGTGGGTGATGTTCAAGGAATAGAGATCGACAAGGCATACATCGGCTCTTGTACGGGGGCTAAACTTGCTGATCTGCGAGCTGCCTCTCGACTTTTCAAAGGAAAAAAGGTAAAAGTCAGAACTGAAGTACTACCGGCTGCTCAATCAATCTATATTTCAGCGCTCCGTGAGGGACTAGTTGAAATTTTTGTCGATGCTGGATGCGTGGTAGGTCCACCTACTTGTGGTGCTTGCTGTGGCGCACATATGGGAGTATTGGGCCCGAAAGAGATTTGTATCAGTACTACGAACCGAAACTTTCCTGGGAGAATGGGTGATGTAGAATCTCAAACCTTTCTAGCATCCCCTCTGGTGGTCGCTGCATCGGCAATAAACGGAAAGATAACTGACCCAAGGGCTATTACTAAATGAACCAACTAGAGGGTATTGTGCACAAATACTATCGAGATAACATTGATACGGATGTGATTATTCCTGGCCAATATCTAAAGATCCACGATCACAAAGAACTCGCAAAACATGCAATGGAGGGCATCGATGCTGAATTTTCTAAAAAAGTAAAAGAGGGCGACTTTTTGCTTTGTGGGAGGAATTTTGGATGTGGTTCAAGCAGAGAACATGCTCCAATTGCTCTTGCCAATTGTGGTATAAAGGCTATCATAGCACCCTCATTTGCCAGGATTTTTTACAGGAATGCTGTAGATGGGGGATATTTACTCCCGATAGAGGTAGATGAGGATACATGTCGACAAGTCGAAAATGGAGACAGAATTATCGTGGATACCATCAGCAGCATGCTGGTGAACATTACAAAGAATAAGAGAGAGTATAACATTAAGCCGTTTTCTAAAATAATCGCTAGAATTATCGAAGCGGGCGGCTTGTTTAATTTAGACCCCCAGGAATTGATTGATATTTAGAAAGCTATCAATAGGTAGAATATATACCCTGCCATATATCCATTCAAGGGCCATTCAAGATTCTTGTACCTTTACCCATCCTTCCGGCAGCATCTTCCCATCCCTAAAATCACCAACATTTGTTGCATATCTCCAAATTTGTTCCCCTTCTATCGTATATGTGGAGACCATTATCTCATTTAGCGCCTCTATTTCGCCGCTTAAACCCAAATTACATACCTTATTGCCATTGGTTGAGACGCAATAACTGCATTTAGTGTCTAATGTAGAGATGGTGGGATCGATACTAACAAGGGGATATGCCTTGCATGCAGCAGGTCTCTTATCATAAATAGTGCAAGGACTTCCGCCATGAGGGGAGTGCTCCGGTCCATCTGTCTTGAGAAACGGACAAATATTTCCATCTCTTTCCCTTCCCATTAGCTGGTATACGAGTACTCTTTCAGGGCTTGCTCCGTCATCACTCTTACCCACTCCTAGTCTTGGTAGAATCTTGATCTTTATCCCAAGGTTCGCTGCCTCCTCTTCAACCTCTTTTTTCTCCCTAGGGAGAAGGAGAACACCTATTTTACCAAACTCCTTAGAAGGATAGTACTCTCTATTTATGCAACAATCAGAGCAATCTTCTACGCACTTAAACTTCTTGAGCAATTCTAATACATTAATCCAGTGAACTCTCCTTTAAATCATAGTTACTTCCAATAACCAATGCGTGTATTTATGACAATCCTACTTTGCATTTGAATTTGGCTTATGTGGAAAATAAGAATGTGGATTGCTACAAAATCTAAACGCGATAATCCCAATGGAAGAGGCAACGAGCTCTACTAGAAACTTAAAACCTTCATGTATGTCACTCCTTTTCCACGGCCTCAATATGACATTGATGACCCCTATGCTGTTTATCTATGGAAGATGCTTCCTCAGCTGAGATGGGAAACCTCCCTGTTTCAAGAGATTCATTACCGGGCTTTTCCAATATCACTTTCTTGCAATCGTCGCAAATCAATTGCTGAAATATCATTTCAAATAAATGTGAGGGAACTCAATATAAGACTAGCTTTCTGAAGGAAGGATTGTTAGTAATTCTACCATTGTATGAAAGGATTTGATATGAAAGAATTAAAAATTCATATGAACCACTCTAGTTTTATTGTCGGCTATTGATGCAGAAAAATGTCTGTGCATACTGTGGAAAAAATTTTGAAGGAGAAGGCTGGCCGCATATTGAGGGTGACTCTAATCGTGGTGTCTCTAGAATTGAGCAGTTTTGCTCCGAAGAACATAGGTCAGCATTCTTGAAGTCCAACCTATGATTTCAGCTTACCAAAAAGGCTGCTAAAGAGGCCTTTCTTGTTCTCCTTTTTTTCAACCTTCTTGAAACAATTGGAGCACAAGGCACGCAGATTGCCTGGCCTGTTGTCTTTCTTCGAGCCGTTGATATGTTCAAAATAAGCCTGAGTACTCCCATGGAATCTAATATTGCAACTGTGGCACCGATGATGGGCCTTTTCCAGAACTGTCTGTTTAATACTCATTGTTAGATGTTCGTACTTACTCTTGTCTATGCTGTCACCCGATGCATTTCCGAAAAAAGACAATTCTTTATTTATTACAAAAAATGCCCAAATTAATCTTTCTGGGATAGACTATTTTTGTGCCTTGACAAGTATAAAGATCTGGATCTCCTTGACATATGGTCAGCAGTTTTAAGAGGTTCCGGCAAGTTACTTCCTCCCCTAAAGAGGTCGTTGACAATCTCTATCGAAGTTTCCAAGCTTATCTTATGTCCAACGCTGACATAAATGTAATCGTGTTTTTCTCTGGCTATTTTCTTCCCACAAATATTATCGTCGATGGACACATAGCCGCCACCATTTTCTGTTCCACACAGAAGCCTCTTTGCAATTCCGATCGTAGGCCTGTCAACCAAGAGCCCAACAAATGACGCAAGACCCATCCGCCGTGGATGAAGGATGCCGTGGCCGTTTACAATTAATACATCAAAGGAGGACTCTAGTTTCTTGAGAGTCGTAAAGATTGGGCTTGCTTCCCTTAGCATGAAATATCCTGAGATATATGGAAATTCAATTGAGGCCCTCGATTCCTTTGTTTCAATAATTTCATAAGAATACCGGTTCATGTTGACGGCGGAACAGAATGCCCTGTCCATATGATAGGAAACATCGACACCACATACCTTCCTCATCAAATGATTGGGAGTGACGTCAGAGACGATAATCATTCTTGACATGACTCTTTGCAGTTCAGCTAGCATGGAAAGAGGCGACAAGATATCTTCTCAGTAGCTGTTTAGATAAACAAGAGGCATTTATTTTAGATTTCGAATGAGGTCTAAAGGGGGATTGAAGTCTAGAGGGGATTAGACATAACAAAGGGCGTTATATCTCCAACTATGCAATACTTTACATTAGAACAGATTATATTCGTTAATACGTTGTGACATGAACTCAAGTCTCCTTCACAGTAGATGAGCTGATCCCCTTGTATGCCTACTGCATTTCCTACTTTCCTTTCATTCGAGCTTGGAGGGGATTTGTCATTATCTGCTTCATGTGTCGATTTTTCATTGTAATCTGGTTTACCCTGGCTTTCTGAAGTGCCTAAGGCAGTTGCAGCGAGGAGAAAGATAACCATCAAAGACACTATTGACAAACTTCGATGGGCCGCACATGCGCGAACAATAAGCATTTTCATACTATTGATCACAGACCTTGAATATTTGTAATTTCTAATAAAAACAACTAAAATTGAATATAAGGAATCTGGAGTATTTTTGTACTTACCACATATGAATACAGAAATCGCGAATCCAAATCTATGGGGGCTATAACTTTACGAAGCCTCTATGCTGACTTCATTTCTGTTTATTACGTTTCTTTTTATCCCATATTTTATGTCAAGCTTCGAAGAACCAATTCAACCTGTTTTGCAGCATCTTCTGAATAAAACACAGATTGGAATTGTTTTCCTAACTTATCTTGTTTATCAATTTTAGTAAACTTTTGTTCTCTACTATGCAATTCATCTATCATCTTCAAGAGAATGCCAAGCCTAAGGCTAGAGTCAATTGAGTTAGTTATTGCGCTATTGACCGTGATCTCGTTAATCTTAATCCTAATAGATATTTTTTTTCCTTTAGATGCTGAACATGAGCAATTCATTTATATTTTTGACCTCGTAGTTGTTCTAATTCTAGCTGCTGATTTCGCCTTTCGGGTTGGCAGATCAGCTAAGAAAGGTCGATATATAATGAACCAATGGTACGAAATTCCGGCGATGATACCGATAATACTCTATGCTTCGGCGGACACATCGACCATAGCTGGTCAAGTGCTCCAACAATTTAGGGTAATTGCATTTTTCAGACTCGTTAGACTTTATTACATTCTTACATTGATTCAGGGAAGTCGATTTGTATTATTATCGGCCTTCTCGATTATAACGATAGTCTTTGGAGCCTTGGGAGTTTATCTTACAGAAGCCGGAAATCCCGAGGCAAATATTAGAAATCTATCTGATGCGTTTTGGTGGGCAGTAGAGACTGTGAGTACAGTGGGTTATGGTGATGTTTATCCAGTTACAGCTGAGGGCAGGATAGTTGGCATATTCGTCATGTTTGCAGGTATCGGAATTCTTGCTACGTTCATAACTGCACTTGGGAGCAAACTAATCGAACTCAAATTAAATGAGTCTAAACGGGCAAAAAAAGCAGAGCCCTTACCACATGACCTTTCAACAAAGACCAAAGAAATGATCAAGACCCAGATAGATAAAGTAGAAACACTTGATCGGAATGATTTTGACGCACTAATTTCAATGCTGACAAGCATACGCCAACACTATAGTGTCAAATAGTAAAGGATCTTATCAGAAAACTTCGGCACAAGCGGTACACTCGAATAGTAATGGCGATGCATGTGAGAAATTCAATCGTGAGTAATCTGGACCGGGTGGGATTCGAACCCACGACCACCTACGTCTCCTCTACCTGTTTGAAGGTATGCAAGGCAGGTATTCTACCAGACTAAACTACCGGCCCTCAGATCCACTACGCTCATGGAGGTATGATATTTATTCCTTTAGAAGAGGAGGGGCATGTGCCGGATATCTTATGAACTAGCCTATATCTTATCGAATGGTATCTTTCTTGAAACGAAGGGTTAGATCTAACTACCGAGGGCAGATGACTTATGTGTTATCAGGGTCGTGATTGTGAGCCACTTGAATTTCATTGCATAGCCAAATTCTACTTGTCATCCACTGTCCTAGTTTGTCTATTGAAAACTCAAAGTGTTGGGTGGCTTGCAACTTGTTCAATCATAACTTGGAGCAAACGAGAGAAATTACAAGCATTGATTAACGGACCCCTCTTAGAACCTTCAGGAAGCGTTGGCATCATTAAGTACATTACGCGCCTTTGACGCTATCATCATACTGAATTAATCGAAAGCCTTTTAGGCCCTCACCTCATAAAATGCTAGTATCAATATCTATGTCTACACTTCTGACTGACCGTGTTTGGGTAATGCTCTCCGAGGTGGCCAAGAGAGGAGTATATCCGTTGCACGCGTCTAGACTGGGATTGTACAGAATTCCTATCGATCTAACCAGTAGTGCAGAGACTGCTCAGGTCGCCAGTGAAATGAAAAAATTGGGATTCACTGTAGATACTTATGCTGACAGGATATACATCACTTACAAATGGAGCGAGGAAGAGTTTGATCAAATAGAAAAAAAGCACTTGAAAGCAAACCTTTCTATCACAGTAGAGATTGTTACAGGAGAAGTTGTCGATATTATTTATCAGATTAAACCTTTGGAATATTTCGGTGATGTTTACTGGATTAAAAGCTACCGGAGCAAGGCCGACCAGAATGCCAAAATGATTATCGATACTATTTTGATCAATACCAAAATAGGAGATAAACTAATTGCTCACTATCAAAAGGCTAATAAGCTATCCTTTGAGGAAGCAGTAAAAAAATTACAAGATCTCTCTCCACTAGCAAAAAATCCTAAAAATAGACTTGCTGGGCCGCCTGCTGGTGAAGGTTCTCCAAAATTGCCTGAGGCCAAAGTATCCCCTGCTTCAGGCTCTGAACAGAAGCCCCTAGAGGCGCCCCCTTCCCCACAAATGAACGTTGGAGGAGGTGGAAATACAACCATATCACTAACCGGCAGCGGAACAAGTTATTCTAAAGTTGAAGGTCCAATTGACCCTGATTTTAAATCAAAGCGTAGTGCTGTTGGTACATTCCAAGGAATAAAGGTCTGGGGTGAAGTGGATCCTCCTGGACGATTGGGTATCTGGGGATCAGAGGTTACGGTAGATTTTGATATCTGTGTAGCAGATGGAGCTTGTATTGAAGCATGTCCTGTAAATGTTTATGAGTGGCTTGATACTCCTGGACATCCTAGCTCTGAAAAGAAACCATTTATGATAAGAGAAAAAGATTGCATCTTTTGTATGGCATGCGAAAATGTCTGTCCTCCTCAGTGTGTAAAGATATTCAATAAAGGGCAGTAAGGTAATCCGGCTAAATTCAAATTAGTACCCATTGGGAGCATGAAGGAATTCTAGTAACAAGTTTCTACAAACAAGGAATTCAACTTGCATACATGGCTAAACCCTCAGAAGGCTGGGTCAGTTACCCTAGTACTTTCTTCACAGATCAGAGTATTCAATCATCATCCCCGCTTATTCTTTCTACTTATACTCGACTTATATTAGCAGTATAATTATATTAATTAAACCAGTCATATTTTATCACTCTCTCCTTTAAATATCGTTCCTAAATCAGCTTGCTTGTTATGTCACTCGCGAAGATAGCCGCTACTATCGAAGCTAACGGAATTGAAGGATTAAAAAAGGCAGAACTTAGGCGGGAATTTCAAGAAGTAGCAGAGCTTGATTCAATACTCCAGGAATTGGTTAGAACCGGTGAAATATTCATTGAAAGGAAGGGCAATGCATATTATTGTTGGCACAAGAATTACTATCTTCAGAAATTATTGAATACAGATCAAAAATTTTCGCTCTTATATGCTTCGATGAATGCCATTCAGAATTCGTTGAATAGCAGGTTAGATTCGATTAATACGAGTTTGGATACTGTTACCAGACAAGTCATAGAGATAACAGAGGAGATAAAGGTTCTCACCAGTCATGAGCTTAGGGAAATTAGCACAAATGATCTATCTACTCAAAAGCAAATTAAGTCAACAAAGATTAATTATGACAGTTTCAAAGAGCAACTTGATCAAGCATTAGCCAGCGCTTCAAGTTCAATTGGATGGGTAGAGCTCTGTAACTTACGAAAAAACCTATGCTTAAGGATGAACATTTCTCAAGAGCAATTTTATCACACCCTTGAAGAAGTGGTTTCTAACAACTATGACAAATACGAGCTTTCCACAGGCGGCGAAGAAGGTATACAATTAAGAGGAATGGTACACGGATTCGTGAGGTGCATTTGAAATGTATCCATATGGGCTGACTCGTAATCCATATCATAGTAGTCCAACCCCAAGATTTTCAGACTCAGCAATTTTGGGTGGAGAACGACATAAGGAGGCAAAAAATGCAATTCTTTCTTGTATGCACGATGTAAGTTCCAAAATGAATCTTTCAGAGAAAGACCTCCGTGTCGTCACTATAATTCAAGATGTTGGATCTGGGAAAACTCACCTTGCACTTCATATGCAGACAGTTGAAGAGATGTCGTCAAAGTCAGTAATATCCTATGTTGACTTTTCCCAAATATCACCCAGAAGCAAGACCGTTATACTTTCGTCTATTCTGGATGGGTTCAGAGAAGAAGATTTAGAGGGCTTACGCTCAACGCTGATCGGACTAATGATGGCTTCACGTCGTGACAGAGAGAAGGCAAAACTTGTCAAGAAATTATTCAAGCATGGGCTGCTATCAGAGATCAAGGGAGAGTCGGTTGAAGACAAGATCGGATCGTTACTCCAAAGGAGAATCCAGCTCAGAGACGAAGCCACACTCAGCGAACTTTTGGGGAAAAATTTTACAGATTTAGAGAAAAAATTAATCTATCACATACTCAACGACACGATGAAGAATTGGGCAGGCTCGATTGTATCATTAGGTGAGATGTTGGAATTACTCGCATCTATGATCAATTTAAATCAAAAACTCCTAAACAAGTTGACTATATTTGAATTCGATGAATTTGATTCAGAAGGCGAATCTATGGAGTTTATCAAGGCTATCATTAACTTTGTACTCCCCTCGAGCATGATCATGCTGATCATGACACCTGCATCATACGATGATATTCGGAAAAGGAATCTCTCTTTGTATGACAGATTGGAGAAGGCAAATTATAAGATCGATCTTGCGGGTTCAAATACATTTAGCGAAATAAACGATATAGTTCTTGAATATATCCGGTCTGCTAAGTCTAATGGTGAGTTTACTTTAGAATCAGAGCAGGATTTGTCTAACAAGATCAAAATTATTTATGATGAATTTCCTGATTTTAGAAACGTTCGCTCTATGATAAATATCCTTTACCATGCAACAGAATTGGCTAGCAATAGTGATGCAGAAAGCATCGACGAACATGTACTAGATGAAACAATCAGAACAACGTTCCCTGGATTGAGGATCAAAGGTAGTATAATGTCAGTCCCTGTTTCGGACTTCATGAAAATCAGAAGAATGTCCAAGGACGTTCATGAATTGGAAGCTAGGATTAAGAATGCAGTGCAAGATCTTGTTCAATGCACAGAAGGAGAAAGCTCCATGAGTCAACCCGATCTGCCTCAAGTCGCTGAAGAGTTAGTGGATATTTTGTATCGCGATTCTCAAGGGGATAAGGTTGCAGTTTCAGTGGCTCTAGATAAAGAGAAATCATTTAGGATCAATCAAAGCATTACAAAGACGCAATTTTCAACGGATGTTAATAAGGTCCTAATTCTGTCTGATAAGCCAGGCCATTTTGATGCACAAGAAATAGTTGTACCTAATGTGAAGAATGTCAATATAGATGATTCAAAACTGATTGATTTGATTTATTTTAGTTCAAAATACAGAAGTAGTCAGATCTCTGATGAAGATCTTAAACGAGCAGCTATGCTTGCAAGATCTATAGAGCTACCGTGATCACTGCACTCTCCCAATCTGCCAATATTATCATCTGAATTAGCCATGAATCAGCTATGAACGGGAAGGCATTAGAACTCTTTTATGTGGGTACTGCTTACATGCAGTGTTGAAAGAAGGAAATTTCGGTGAGTGGCCAGGTCAAGATAATGTTGAAGACTGCGAACTTGACGGCTCAATCGCCTGTAATGTCTGTGGTAAGGATGCGGATTTCGTAGTGCAACTAGAATTAGTATGGGACAGAAGCAACTATAGCCTAATGAATTCGCTTAACCAGATGCCCTTCTACCTTTGCAAAGCCCATGAGTATATTTATGAACGAATGCAAAATAATATTGAACTAACAGAATACTTCCGGGAGACAGTAAACGCAAATCGCTAATGATTATTACGTATAAAGTGCCCATTCTATCTTCCTTATGAGCAACAAGAATAAATATTCCAGTTATGAGGACTTCTATAGGAATCTACATACTGGCGGTGTGTCGATTATCGAGTTCGATAAGGGAAGAGCACCTTGCATTTGCGTGGAAAATGAGCAGTTCAGGAAGTTTGTGACCTATGCTGCTGACCGGAAGATGGCGGTAGACACAAATCTGGATATTTATCATAATGGAAAGGATGTTTTTGTTCAAATTAACATGAAGATATTAGACACAGACATTGAGTACTCTTTTTTGTTTCATGCCAATAAAATAGTGTCATTTTTCAAGGTCATGTCAGAGAGTGCATTGATAGTGCTGTCACCAACTGATCCTTCTCTAATGTCTGAAAATATCTTCGCAATACAGTTACCAAGAAGGGAGAGACTAGAGGAGGCCTTTCAAATAATTTCGAAGTATACGAACAAGACAGGTTTTGAATAAGAACGATTTATTGAATGAATGAATGAATGAATCAAGGATTTAGCGGCACTCAGAGCAGCCACCTTATATGATTAGATATGCGACGGCCGGGATTTGAACCCGGGTTACCAGATTGGCAATCTGATGTCCTAGACCAAACTGGACGACCGTCGCATCTTACGAGATCTATAATGGACTATTTAACAACCTTTCGGTGCCTTGAAATCGAAAAATGTACTGACTAATACTCGTACAATTTTTCACTTGTAAAGATGCGTAAATATATAAAAAGACATTTCGCACTATTAGAAGCATTCTAGACCAGTACTGCAAGTCATTTCAAGTTGATAGATCCAAAATGCTCTAATTTGGGTTCCTCAAATCCTAAGGAATTTGTGACTATTCCAATAAAATAAGCGTAGTGTATCCTCTTTTCTCAGTTACATACGAATCTTGAGTCTCTTCGACTACAATAGTGATGGAAACGAGATCGCCGCTGTTGCAGAGTGGTGTCTCCAACACGACAATATCCTTAAGTATGTCTCCGCCCAAAAAACTCTCGTTACTCGCGGTATATCTTACTTCATTTTCTGAACTTATCAGAAAAACTTGGCCCTTTTGATAATTACCTATTCTAATCATTCTTCCATTTCTTGGAACTGCCGTAACCGTCAAGGCAATTTTCTGTAACTGTTGCGTTATAAAACGCCTTGAAGATCCCGCAGTAATCTCGTAATCAAAGGGGTATCCAGCAGTTATTTCGGCCATCTTGTTAATGCCATCATTCATGATGATATCGACTTTCTTTATATTAAGACCATATTTGAAAATCCAGTCGGAAGTAGTCATTGCAACCGAGTCGATCCCTTCTTTCCTTTCAGAAGATTCCTGGGTACTGAGTTGATATCTGTCTACCCAGTCCTTGTAATCCTTACTAATGTCCATTATAAATTCAGAACACGTGGACTGATAGTCCGGGACACTAGTGGCTCGTTCAGAGGATATGTCTCTAAATACCAAAGCTCCTAATCGAACATATATTAATTAAACATCTCCATATTAAGGTGAATCATATCAAATCATGACAAGGACTTCGGAGGGACTGTTATTGTGGGGGCTATGACCTTCTCAGCTATGTTAAGTGAACTTAAATCAAATATCGACTACAATCGGAAGGCCTTAGAATCTTCGTTAAAGAAAAATCCTGCTATTGCTTTCCAGAAGGTCAATGAGATTACACAATTTGTCGGGTCTAGATACCGTTTAAACTTGCAGATACATTTTCCTGACCAAAGAAGATTGTTTGAAATTGATTCTTATGGCACCGAGAACCTGGGGATCGTCTTCGACAAGCATAAAAAACGATTTCCAATTCAACGTGAGACTATAAAGGAAAAAGCCCTCGATTTGATTGCAGCCTCCAGAGCTGATGACGCATACATGTACGAAGGCAAGGAAGGTGTGCGAGTATCCTTCGCTGGGGGACGATTGGAAGTCTTGCCAGGATCCATTCATCTCTGGTGTAACGTCGAGGAGAATGGTGTAAACGACTATGTGGACTGGCTATTTGAATATGTTTATAATTATGGCATGCCTTCCTAACTTCCTTTAGATAGAACGTGTTGAGCACAATAGTATGACATTCTGAAGGCTTGCTATCATATCTGGTAACCTTGCATCTCAAAAGTATATCTTGTTCCGCTGCCGGAATCACCTACATCAGCTTTAATAGGTAATGGAAATCCATGTCCGATCCAGATTTTACTAATCTTCGACGGAAGGTCATACTGCAACACGTAAGAATTAACTGATGTTCCATTGACTGTGAACGATTCTTTCCCTGTTATCCTAATTGGTGCAGTCAGGGCTCCTGAAACTACGTTATCCCAAACAGCTCCTGGAACTAAATACTTAGGTTCTCTGGCGAAATTGCGAATATCAAATAATGAAGATTCTATGACTCTATAAACGTCAGCTAGGCTTCCTTCTGGCATCTGCCTATTAGTTAGATACTCCTTGGATAGAAGAATACTCCCAGTATAATCGCGAGAATCATTCATTATATTAAAGTTAGCCTTCCAAGAATCATTTCCTTCTTGGACAAATTGCATAGTGACAAGTGAATTGATTAAGGACAACCCTGAAGGGCTTGTTGAAGTTAATGTATAGTTTATCCTAGTGTTGTTTTGCAACCCTTTTCCTACAACCCATAAATCCTTCGATGAGGGCGGGCTGAACGGTGAAGGAGCAGGACCCGAAAAACCTCCTCCAATAGCTACGATCACCAAACTAACGCTAATACCTAATGCACCCAATATTGAAGTAAGGAGAACTACTCTACGTAATGGAGACATCTGGTTGTCCTAAATATGGATTTAGGAGTCTGCATCTCAGAAAAAAAGAGGAGGCTCAAAATTTCCACCTCATTCTACTACAATTCCAAAGCTAGCACTCTCTACAAACATTCCTAATGGCTGGCCTGCAACCGACTCTACGTTAACTTCTAGCGTATTTCTTCCCGGCTCTGGAAATTCTACCATTTGGGGTGGAGATGATGTACCATCCATGGCTTTCTGATTCTCTAGCTCTGTAATTATAGTGCCATTTGCGGAAGTTACGGTAAGGCCGTAAGTAACTCCGCTTACTATTTCTTGTTTGTCATCCATGAAGACCAATCCAAATTCTTCCGGGGCCGACGCCTCAATTGGAGGATTCCAGATTAACTGAATGTAATAGGTACCGCGTTGAGTCCTAATAGTAAGTGGAGGTTCCGGCGTTACCATTTCGCTCTCTGGAATTGGGGGCTCACCAGTGCCTGTAGCTTGAAGCTCGAATGCATATTGAACTGGAGCGTTCCCGGTAGTAACTCCCGCAAATGTTTCCGCCTTCACAGGATACGGCAAATTAGGATTCACCCAAATGTGATTGGTAGCACCATATCGCCAAGATATATCAGTCGTGTCAAATGCACCGGCAGGGGTTGTCACCTCGGCTGAGCCGGCAGGAGCAATGGGGGATCCTCCTATGGCTGCTATCTTTCCCCAATTAGGAGCACTAAGAGATTGACCTGGCTTAGGAACATAAGACGATAACCACTGCAACGAATTGGTGTAAGCGCTTCTGTACGGCGCCAATTCCGCTGGTACGATTGAAGATCCAAGAGCGCTCATGTCAAGATCACTAAGATGTAACGTACCGTTGTATACATTTCCTTGATCTACTACATATACCGGGGCGACCCAATAGTTATTAGCATTATCGAATTCCTTCAGGTAAATTGTCATCAGAAATGGTCTGCCTTGATTAGTATCAAGATTTCGAACTTCATAGGTATAATAAGTGTCGGGCTTTGCACCCTTTCCCACATACCAGCTATCGCCTTGGGCAAAGGCACTACTGGAGTTGCCAGCACTAAATAATAGTATGCTCGATCCCAGGACAGAAACAAGGAAACATACTTGCAAATTAGCTCGCGAGAACCATGAGGTCTTGACTAAAGCGTTTTTCATTAATTGATATGTTCAAAAAGGAACTGATAAATGTTTCAATGATAACTACTGCAATGAAGTTTGAATTCATGAGCTAACATAAATATGACTGGTCGGCCCTCACTAGTAATGTATGTGTAATTGCCGCGATATCCAATTCTATGAAGTGGAGTTTAAGCTATGGGGAATGCAAGTTGTCCCCACGCATAAGAATTGTGGGGACCCCCTCACCGAGGGTCAGGCAGCGAAATTTAACAAAGAATTAGTTAAAATGTGGAATCTGGAGTAATTCATCGTCCATTTTTGCCTAGCATGTATCTTTAGAAGCTCCTTGGTCGCAGATGTGATATGCTCATTCGGCGGTAAAACCTCTGTATATTCAATCCTAAATTTGGCAATTAATTATAGTCAGACCAATTGTATATAGTCATTGATACTACCGTCAAGGCCAGATCCACCCCAGCAAAATGGAAGATGAAACAATATTGAAACGCTTCAACTCTCTTCCAACTGGGAAGACATACGTCAACTTTATTAATAGCCGGAATGAATTTGGTTTAGGTGATTTTGAATGACCAAGATGCTAACCGTAAATATAGAAACAGATGGCGTTAATGAAAACGAAGCCAAAGAATGGGTTAACGAACTTACAAATGTCTATGCGGATATGGAGATTGAAGATGTCAATGTCTCGGGTAACAAGATCTCATTTAAGGCTGGCTTTTCGGGAATGGATGATACTGACCCAGACGATATCAAGATGAAAATCGACGAATACCTTACAATGAATGAAGCATTCCATGCCAAGAACGTTTCAATCAAATAGGCACACGTCATTTCTGTTTACCTCCTTTTTATTTGTCAGATAGTTGTAATACACAAGTCATTAAAAATAGTTGCTCAAGTTTAAATATTATAACAAAACCCTGATACAGATCAAACGATGACGTGTAAAGGTATCTGTATTAGGCATAGGGCACAAAAGCCTGTAGGTTCAGGGCGGTACGTTAGTGGTCAAAGACGTTGTCAGATATGTGAAATTTTCATTAGATGGGAAGGGTTATGGTGTCCTTGTTGTGGATATAGGCTAAGAACTAAACCAAGGAATCTCAAATACAAGGCAAAATTGCGTGCTAGGAATAAGAGAGTAGAAATTACTCAGCCAGCAATAACTGTTCGGTGAGACCTAAGTAGCCGTTTGGCGGCTAAGTTGAGCTGAGAGTTCCATCTTTGGATATGTTCAATGTCCATACTTAGATCCATTCCAATCTGTATGAGTTTCCCGTATGTATGCCAAAAGGCACTGTCTAGCGACTTGAGAATGTCTGAGCAAATTCTCCCAATAAAGTAATAACAATCTGCTGTCATCCCGGATTCATAAAGAAACTTAATTTTGGCTTCAATTAAGGATCTATCGTACCTGTCCGCTGCGAGCCGAGTATATGAAGGAATTGATCGTCTCAGTACTGAATCTGTAGCTCTCTCCACCCCAATAATTTCTAGAGCCAATGAAATACTATCAGATTCGAACTGATTTGGCTCCAAAGTCCTTCTTATTATTTCCAGCTGATGTAACGGCGATCCAGGTAATCCAGAAAAAGAGACAAGACTCTGCAAAAATTCATACGCAGAAATCTTAAGCAACATCGATGAAACTATAAGATCTTTCTGAGACATTCTCTCGATTTCAACGTATCTCATTAAGCAAGAGATGAGTGACCTTCTGGCAATAGCTGATCTGTTACTGTTGCGTCTTGCATTGTGGAGGACGGTATTTCTTATTGAAGATAACCAGAAGTCCGACGTATCGTTTAGCACGATTTCGTCAACCCCATCTGACATTACCTTCATTGCCGTAGATTTCAAAGGAACGTAAATAAGCTCCGCCCAGCATGACCCTAATTTCATCACCTTGTGCGGCCCATGTTCATTCGATAAGATCATAATATCATATTCACAGCAGGGCTTTGGTACGCCTTGACCTATCGCTCTACAACCAATGAGTAAGGCTGGCTCCTTTAGGATTTCAGTGACATACGTAGAAATGGCAGGTGGAATCTGGATGTTTTCCAATAAAGTTAAACTCATCTCGGGACCACCAAATATAATGCAATCCATTTGTAACCTGTCATAGAATATATTTCGGCTTTGAGCGTCTGACATATTATGGAATTCTGAACGCAATTTTTATATGATGAAGAGCATGCAATGTGTTGAGCTCCGGTGGTGTAGTCCGGTTAAGCATTTCGCCCTCTCAAGGCGGAGATCCCGGGTTCAATCGGATTGCGGTCA
>OCZV010000175.1_pt1 | contig 23883 bp, 22 predicted proteins | sample 1539051 | NCBI WGS metagenome assembly OCZV01 (sample SAMEA3113581, study PRJEB22503) | soil metagenome
GCCACGAGATCACCGTCGAGCAAGGTCAACGTGCCCAGCCCACATGCGAAGGGGAGTTCGGGAAGAGCGCCCGCCAGCGTCAGGCCCGCCGCCAGGCCGATGGAAGTTTCGAGTGCACTCGAGACCACGGCGGGCAGGCCGACCTCTTCGGCTATTCGCAGCGCAGTGCGAACTCCACCGAGCGGCTGCACCTTGAGAACCACTACGTCGGCAGCCTCGAGCTTTTTAACGCGCGAGGGGTCGGCGGAGTTGCGGATCGACTCGTCGGCTGCGATCGGTATATCGATCCTGCGCCGGAGCGCCGCCATCTCCTCCACCGTTGCGACGGGTTGTTCGACGTATTCGAGGTCGAAGCGTGCGAGGCGTTTGATGTTGCGCTCCGCCGACTCGATGTCCCAAGCGCCGTTGGCGTCGACCCGGATTCGCCCGGCCGGACCGAGGGCATCACGCACGGCTTCGACGCGGGAGAAGTCGTCTCCCTCCGCCACCTTTACCTTCACCGTTGTGCACTTCGACACCGAGGCCATCTCATAGGCGGTCGCGGCATCGACGGCGGGAATGGTCGCGTTCACGGGTATCGACGACCGGAGCGGTTTCGGCCACCCGTCGTCAGCAGCTTCCAGAGCAGCGCGCAACCACGAGGCGGCCACCACGGGCCCGTATTCCGGGAACGGGGAGAACTCCCCCCACCCGTGCGCCCCGGAGATGATGACGCCGGTGCGCTCGGTCACTCCCCGAAATCTCGTTCTCGTCGGGATGCACCAGGCATGGACTACGCGACCCACAACCCCACCGCCAGAAGGATCCCGAAGCCGAGCTCGAGGCGCGCCGTTCCGGCCAGAACTCGAACCAGGCCGGCCGGATCGTCTCGCCGAACGCCACGGTAAAGGGGAAGAGTCAGGGGAAGGGCAACGAACGCGATCAGCGGCCACGCCGACTCGGTAAGCCCTGCGAGCAGAACCAGGAATGGGAAACCTCCGAATACCAGCGCGCGATAGAAGGTCGTCGTGCGCTCCCGCCCGAGGCGTACCGCCAGCGTGACCTTTCCTGCGTCTGCGTCGGTGGGGAGGTCGCGCAGGTTGTTCGCGACGAGGATGGCAGTTGCGAGCAGACCGATGGGGATCGCAGACACGGCAGCGGTGCTCGTTAGTTCTTCGATCTGGACGTACGCCGAGCCGGCCGTTGCCACCAACCCGAAGAAAACGAAGACGAAGAGTTCCCCGAGCCCCGCCGATCCGTAGGGCCGTGGCCCGCCGCTGTACCCGAGGGCGGCGAGGAAACACAGCGCCCCAACGATCAACAGCTCGATGCCGGCCACCAGGGCGAGCGCCAGCCCCGCGAGCGCCGCCACTCCGAACGCCAATCCCGTTGCCACTCTCATCGCGCTCGGGGCGACGAGTCCCGAAGCGACGGCGCGCCGCGGTCCCATGCGGTGTTCGGAATCGACGCCTTTGGTTCCGTCGAAGTAGTCGTTCGCGTAGTTCACGCCGACCTGGATCGCAAGAGCCACGGTGAGCGCGCCGGCGAATCGCATCGGCAGGAAACGCTGGGCCGCGGCCGTTCCCACGAGCACGGGGGCGACGGCTGCCGGAAGAGTCCGGGGACGCGCCGCCTCGATCCAGACGTTCACCGGATGTCAGGGCCGGCGGGGGAACTTGTCGAACTCGGGGCGCCGCTTCTCGATGTACGCGTTGCGGCCTTCCTGCGCCTCCTCGCTCATGTAGTAGAGGAGTGTCGCGTCGCCGGCCAGCTGCTGGACTCCGGCGAGGCCGTCGGTGTCGGCGTTGAACGCTGCCTTTAGCAACCGCAGCGCGAGGGGGCTCATCTGAAGGATCCGCTTCGCCCACGCGACGGTCTCCCGCTCCAAGTGCTCCAGCGGTACCACCTTGTTCACCAGGCCCATCGTGAGGGCCTCTTCCGCGTCGTATTGCTCGCAGAGGTACCAGATCTCGCGCGCCTTCTTGTGGCCGACGATACGCGCGAGGAGCCCCGCGCCGTAGCCGCCGTCGAACGAGCCGACCTTCGGACCGGTCTGGCCGAAGCGGGCGTTGTCTGCGGCGATCGTGAGGTCGCACACGATATGCAGCACGTGCCCGCCCCCGATCGCATACCCCGCGACCATGGCGATGACCGGCTTGGGAAGGCGCCTGATCTGCACCTGGAGATCGAGGACGTTCAGCCGCCCGATGCCCTTGTCGTCGACGTACCCGTCGTCGCCGCGCACCCTCTGGTCGCCGCCCGAGCAGAAGGCGTCGGGCCCCTGCCCGGTGAAGATGATGACGCCGATGCCGGGGTCGTCGCGGGCCACGTTGAAGGCGTCGGAGAGTTCGAACAGGGTCTTGGGGCGGAAGGCGTTGCGGACCTCGGGCCGGTTGATGGTGATCTTGGCGATCCCCTCGGCGGCCTCGTAGATGATGTCCCCGTAGTCCCCGGAGCGCTCCCAATCCATCAAGTCTTTACTCCTGAGTGATTACTCGAACGGTTTCCGCCCAACCGTAGCAGGCCTCCAAAGCCGAACCGTTCGCGTTCAACTGCGGATTTCAATGAATGAGCTCGAACAGTTGGGGGTTGGGGCTATAGTGCGAACGTATGTTCGACGACCTCAACGACGCCCAGCGGCGCGCCGTCACCTCCGACGCCCGCGCCCTGCTGGTCGTGGCCGGCGCCGGAACCGGCAAGACGAACACGCTGGCATCACGCGTCGCACACCTCATCGCGAGCGGCGCGCCGCCCAACCGGATCCTGTTGCTCACGTTCACCCGCCGGGCGGCCCGCGAGATGGTCCGGCGCGCCGAGCGCACCTCCGGTGACTCCTCGGCCGGCCGGGTCTGGGGCGGAACCTTCCACTCAGTCGCCAACCGGCTGCTGCGGATGTACTCGTCGGCGGTAGGGCTCGATCCCTCGTTCACGGTGATGGACCAGGCCGACGGCGCCGACATGATGAACCTGATCCGGAGCGAGCTTGGTCACGGCACTCGCAACCGCCGGTTTCCGAAGAAGGCGACTCTGGCGGCGATCTATTCGGCGGTGGTAAACACCGAGACTCACCTCGAGGAGATCCTCGAACGGAAGTTCCCGTGGTGCGGTGAAGAGGCGGACTCGATCGGCGATCTGTTCTCGGCCTACATGCGCCGAAAGCGCGAGCAGGGCGTTCTCGACTATGACGACCTGCTTCTGTACTGGCGGGCGCTGACTGAATCTCGGCGCGCCGGACCGTCCGTCGCGGCGGCCTTCGATCACATCTTGGTGGACGAATATCAGGACACGAACGAGATTCAGGCCGCGATCCTCAGAAACATGCGCAGCGACTCGAACAGCGTGATGGTCGTGGGCGATGACGCGCAGGCGATCTATTCGTTCCGGTCGGCAAGCGTCGCCAACATCCTCGACTTTCCGAACCACCATCCCGGCTGCGAGGTCATAAAGCTGGAACAGAACTACCGCTCCACACAACCGATTCTCCACGCATCAAACGCAGTCATCGCCCAGGCGCGGAAGCGATACACGAAGGAGCTCTGGTCCGCTCGAAGAGGGGAGCGCAAACCAGCGCTGATCACCTGTATGGACGAGTCCGATGAAGCCGATGTCGTGTGCGACAACGTGCTCGAGCTGAGGGAGCGGGGTACACGGCTTCAGTCGCAGGCGGTGTTGTTCAGAGCCGGATACAACAGCGCGCAACTGGAGATCGAACTCGGCCGCCGCAACATTCCCTACGTCAAATACGGCGGGCTGCGATTCGTCGAGGCGGCTCACATCAAGGACCTGCTCGCGATGCTCCGTATACTCGAAAACCCATTCGACGAGCTGAGCTGGTTCCGAGTTCTGCTTCTTCTCGACGGTGTTGGTGCAGCAACCGCGCGCAGGCTCCTCGAGGAACTCGGCGTGCGGCCGCGGGCAACGCCCGAAGACGGCCCTCTCGTGCGCATCCGCACCCTCAACTCGGCGCCCGAGTCCGCTGCAAGTGAGCTGGCCGAACTGGCACAGGCGCTCGGCGAATGTACCCGGGCGCCCGGTCCGGAGGCTGAGATAGAACGTCTGCGGACGTTCTACGAGCCCGTGATGCACCGGGTACATTCGGCGGCGCCCAGCCGAGCCCGCGACATGGATCAGCTTGCTGCGATTGCCTCGGGCTACTCATCGCGCGAGCGCATGCTCAGCGACCTGACGCTGGATCCCCCTGCGGCGACGGCCGACCTCGCGGGACCCCCACTCCTCGACGAGGACTACCTGATACTCAGCACAATCCATTCCGCCAAGGGATGTGAATGGGATGCCGTTCACCTCATCCATGCCGCGGACGGAGTGATCCCCTCCGACATGGCTACCGGTGACGAGGATGAGATCGACGAAGAACTGCGGCTCCTCTATGTCGCCCTTACGCGCGCACGCAACGACCTCTTCGTCTACTTCCCGCTGCGGTTTTACTTCCGGCGCCACCCCATGGGAGATGCGCACAGCTTCGCCCAACTCACGAGATTCCTCCCCCCAGTCGTTCTTCCTCTTTTCGATCAGAGGACATCGGCGCGCCGGGAGGCGGATGCCGCCGGGCCCACCATCGATCTGACCGAGGGCGCGCCGGTGGACGAGATGCTCGAACGTCTGTGGCGCTAGCTCCGCGCATTCACGCGCTCTTGCGGCCGTCTTCCGGCGCCGGAATCGTGTCGGGCGGGCCTTCGGGCTGAAGGAGAGACTGCGCTTTCTGCACGAGAGTCAGCGATCTCAGGCGCATTCCGATCGCGTCGCGTTTTATGAAGGCCACGGCGGCAACTGCGGTCAGCAGGGTTACCCCGCCGCTCAGTGCTAATCCGGCACGCGGTCCCCACGTCTCCGAGATCCAGCCAACGAGCGGCCCACCCACCGGAGTGCTCCCCAAGAAAACGAGTCCGTTGAGGGCCATGACACGTCCGCGCATTGATGGATCGGAACCGAGCTGGAGCCGCGAGTTCGCAGTTGCGATGAACGAGATGCTGGCCGCCCCGATAGGTGCCAGCAGCGCGACGAACAAGGGGAGCCCCGGGGCGAACGCCGCCGCCAGCAGGAGTGCTCCGAACATCCCGGCGGACCCAACCAGCAACCGACGCGTCGGACGCTGGCGAGATGCGCTCACGAGGGCTCCGGCGAGCGCTCCGGCGGCCATCACCGCTGTCAGCGTCGCGTAGATGTTCACCCCCGAGTCGAAGACGAAGCGAGCCATCAACGGCAGGATCACGTTCATGTTGAATCCAAAGGTCGAGATCACCGCAACCATCAGAACCGTGTAGCGGAGTTGCCTGTCGTTCCATACATAGGCCAGCCCGGCCCTCACAGTTCTTCGTTCGCGCTCGGCGCGCTCCGTGCGTTGGAGACTGGATGCATCCATGGCGTGCAGGCCATAGATCACGGCCAGATACGTGAGCGAGTTGAGCAGGAACGCGAACGATAGACCCACCGTTGCGATGACGACGCCCGCAAGCGCCGGCCCCAGTATCCGGCTGGCATTGAAGACGGCGCTGTTGAGTCCCACAGCATTCGCGAGATTTGAGAAGCCGACCATCTCGGTGACGAACGACTGGCGCGCCGGATTGTCGACCGCGGTCACACACCCGAGCAGGAACGTGAACGCATATACGAGAGGTAACGTGGCCCACCCGGCGGCCGTCGCCGCAAACAGGGCGAACGCCAGGGAAGCCATTGCCGATTGTGACGCGATAAGCAGGAGCCTCTTGTCGAAGTGATCTGCCAGCACTCCGCCCCACATTCCGGCAAGCAGTATCGGTAGGAACTGCAGTGCATAGGTCAGCCCGACGTCAAAGCCGTTACCGCCCAGTTCCAGGACCAGCCATCCGAGCGCCACGGTCTGCATCCACGTACCGCTCATGGAGACAAGCTGCCCAGAGATAAAGAGCCTGTAGTTGCGGATTCGGAGTGACCCGAACGTGGTGCCGATAGCCCGGCGCACCGGGCTCAGTCGCGTTCCTTCACGAAGCGTTCCAGGATCTCTGTGGCGCCGGCGAGAGTCGCGCGCTCCGAATCGGAGAGGGCGCCGATGCGCGCGGCCAGGTATGCGGTCTTTCTGCTTCGGGCCCGAGCGATGAGTCGTTTTCCGTCGCCGGTCAGTTTCAGATTGCTGCATCTACGATCCTTCTTGTCGACCGAGCGGACTACGAGACCTGCCTCTTCGAGTGCGGCGACGATTCTGGTCATCGTCGGAGGCTGCACCCGCTCCGCGGCGGCAAGATCCTTCAGCGTCAGGGGGCCGTTGCCCTCGAGCGTTGCGAGCGCCGACAGCTGCGATGGCGTGATGCCCTCCGGCGCCTGCTGGCGAAGCCTGCGTGCGAGCCTCATAATTCCGAGGCGGAGCCTTGTGGCCAGCTCGGTGTCTTCTTGGCTTGTTACGGTTCTAGTCATAATAGTTAGAGCGGCTAAATATTAGCATTGCTAACTAATTTCGGCAACCGGCGCGCCGGGTTCTCCGAAATGGCAATCAACCCCCACCTGTCGGGGCTCGGTTGCCATTTCAGGATCGGGCCGCGCGGCGCCGTGGCCCACAGAAGCCCTTAGTTTCTTAATGTGGCGCAAGTAACCGTTCGGCGAAAAGATGATTCTGTCCGCGCCCGCCGCCGTCCCGGGATCCTGCGCGCCGCAGCATTTATAGCGGGCGGTATTCCTGCCCTTGCCTTTCCCGAACCGAGCATCTGGCCTCTGGCCTACGTTGGTCTCGTTCCCCTGCTGCTCCTCCTCCGAGCGGCACCGGGCCGGCGAGAGGCCGCGCTACGGGCGTGGCTGGGAGGGACGGGGTTTCTCCTTGCCACTCATCACTGGCTGGTCCCGAACGTCACCGTATTTCTTCCTCTTCTGGCGCTGCTTTTAGGCGCGCTGTGGATTCCATGGGGGTGGGCGGCGCACACAATGCTCGGAGGTCGCATGACCGTCCGGCGCACCGCCGCGGCCGTAGTGGTTCTGGCCGGCGGGTGGGTCCTGATCGAGGTCGTACGCGCATGGGAGTACCTCGGCGGCCCGTTCGGGCTCCTCGGCAGCACCCAGTGGAGCAACTTACCGATGCTTTCGGCTGCTGCGATCGGCGGCGTCTGGCTGGTCGGGTACATCGCGGTCGGCGTGAACGTTGCCGTCGTTGCCGCCCTGGCCGGAGGGAGCTCGCGGTTGCCGGCCATCGGCGCGGCGGTTCTGCTCCTCGCGATCGGGCCGCTGTATCACCTATTGGCTCCGCGGCCCGAGGGGGAACGAACGGTCCGCGTCGCAGTCGTCCAGCCGGGAGTCACGACGGGCGCGGAGGTGCGGTTCGACCTCGGCGAGAGTCTGACCAGCAACGCCGTCGGCAACGGGGTCGACCTCGTGGTGTGGGGCGAGAGCAGCGTGGGCTTCGATCTACAGGAGCGGCCCGATCTCCGGTCTCGATTGGAGGAGCTCGCGGCTTCGTCCGGCGCCCAGATCCTGGTCAACGTGGATGCGCGCAGTACGAGGGGAGGAATCTACAAATCGTCGGTGCTCGTAAGTGCGGAGGGCATCGAGGACCGCTACGACAAGATGCGGCTGGTTCCGTTCGGCGAGTACATCCCCCTGCGGCCGGCGCTCGGATGGGTCACAGGACTAACTGAAGCGGCGCGCGAGGATCGGAGCAGAGGCCGCTCGCCGGCGCTGTTCTCGTCGGCGGGATTCGACTTCGGGCCACTGGTCTGCTTCGAGTCGGCGTTTCCCGATCTGACTCGCACCCTTGCGCTCATGGGGGCGGAGATGATCATCGTGCAGTCGGCTACATCGACGTTCCAGGAGAGCTGGGCTCCCGAGACCCACGCCGGCCTGGCAGCCGTCCGCGCCGTTGAGACGGGGCGGCCGGTGCTGCACTCGACGCTGACGGGCGTGTCGGCGGCGTTCGACGCCCGCGGGGAGCGACATCTGTGGCTCGGGACCGACCGCACGGGCGTTCGGATTGCCGCGTTCCCCCTGGCAACCCGCAGAACGCCGTACCTGCGGCTCGGGGACTGGGTCTTGTACCTGTCGCTTGCAACCGTGGTCGGCGCGGCCGCCTTCGCTTGGCGCCGGGCCCGGGTTTCCGGGGAGCCGCTGTAGTCTGAAGGGAGTTCCGGGACGAAGGAGACGCTTATGGCTACCACCGAAGATCGCCTCACCGAGGAACTGGAGAAGCTTTACAGGGCTCCTGCGGCGCGCCCTTTCGAGACCAACTCTGAACCACCGCCGCCGTCGGGCACCGAAGAAGTGTCGGCAAAGGACGCGCGCTGGCTGCTCTTTGCGTGGGCTGCTTTCATAGGCGTCGTATTGCTGTTCGAGCCGAGACCGGATAATCCCAACGTTGCCGTCCCGGCGTGGGCTGAGTTTTCTGCCGTCGGGTTCTTCGCTGCTCTGACTGCGATGGTGTTCGGGCTCGGCAACCGCAGGCGATGGGGGATGGGTGCATCGCTGGCGGCCGTCGGCTTCGGCTCGGTACTCGCGATCGCATGCGCGGCAACGGACCATCACACGGGAGGGTGGTGGGCCTACGAGCTTGGGGTCCTGGGAGTGCTGGGCATAATGACGCTCGGCGCGGCGCGCCGGTCGAGTTAGCGACCGACACGAACTAGAGCATCAATCCGGCGGCGGGTGCCGCTCGAGGTATTCGAGGTACATCGGCCGGAGGGCATCGGCGACCTCGGCCTCGTCACCAGAGTGCACGAAGTCGGTGAGCAGTGACGCGAGGCTGAACACATCGCTCCGGGCTTCCTCGACGTGTCCGACCGCGGCCTCCGCCGTGGGAACCGCCTCCACCAGGGCCCACAGGAACTTGATGTCGAGCCGGTGCACGGCGCTCCTCACCGCGAGGTCGTGGAGCTCTTTCGACGGCAGTTGGTCGAGTTCGTTTCTATCCATGGGCAGCAACCTTACGTGACCGGCGCAGCAGATAGTAGAGAACGATGCACAAGAGCACCATCACGATGGCGTCCCGCGTGTCGATTGGTATCCGCCGCCGGCCGGGGCGTTCGGTCTCCTCGACTCCGTCGACGGCTTGGACTTCGACTCGTTGCACGTCCGGAAACGCGATGGCTACGGAAGCGAGCGCGTCCTCAGCGGACTCGAAGTCTTCGTTGCTCGCCAGCCGTACCGAGTCCTCCTCGTAGACCCATGCCCACCGCTCTCGTTGGGTGAATACGAACACTCTCGGCTCCGTGTGCTCAGCTACCATCGTGACCACCTTCTGCGCGGAGGGCTCGGCGCGGATTGCGCAGGGCTCGCGCCGTCACATGCGACAAGCGGTAGTCCTCCGCCACCTGCAGCGCCTTCATCAATCTATACATCGCCCATCCGATCACCGGCGGCAGAAAGAGGACGAGCACTCGCATGACCCGCGTCACAGATTCCACCGAGACGTCGAACCACGTTGCCATGAGGTCGTTGCTCGCAGCGAAGTGCAACACGGCATAGAAGGTCAACGTCGCTGCTCCGAGCGCCGTCCGCACCGGGCGGTTGCGTGGGCGGTCGAGGAGGTGGTGGGGCTCGTGATCACCGGTGAAACGAGCCTCCAGGAACGGCCACAGGTACAGAAGCACGAAAGTGATGCCCGGGAGCAGGACCGCGGGATAGAAGGGATTCGGAATCTCTACTCCGAAGGCGCGGAACTCCCACGACGGCCAGATCCTCAGTGCTCCCTCGACCCAGCCGAGGTACCAGTCGGGCTGAGCGGGAGAGGGCACATGTGCAGGATCGAACGGCCCGTACAGCCACAGGGGATTGATTTGAACCAGGCCGCCCATTGCGAGGGACACCGCAAACACGGCGAAGAGCAGCCCGACTGATTTCGCGGTGTAGGTGGTCCACAACTTTGATCCAACGACGTTTGTCTCGCGCCTGCCGGGTCCCGGGAAGTCGGTGTGTTTCTGTCGCCAGACGATCGCCAGGTGCGCGCCGAGCAGTGCGATGATCAGTCCGGGCACGATCAAGATGTGGGTAACGAACATCCGCCCGATGATCTGGTCGGCGGGGAACTCTCCGCCGAAAACCAAGAACGCAATCCACGGGCCGATGATGGGCACGGACAGCGCGATCGAGTACCCGATCCGAAGACCCGTGCCCGACAGAAGGTCATCGGGCAGCGAGTACCCGGTGAATCCATTGAACATTGCGAGGATGAGCAAGGTGACTCCGATCATCCAGTTGATCTCCCGCGGGCGTCTGAAAGCGCCGGTGAAGAAGATCCGCATGAGGTGGAGCACGATCGACGCGATGAAGATGATCGCGGCCCAGTGATGGGCCTGACGCATCACGAGCCCCGCCCGTATGTCGAAACTGAGTTCGATTATCGACCGGTACGCCGCGGACATCGTTACACCCCGAAGTGGACCGTACGACCCCGCATAGGTCCTCTCCGCGACGCTCGGTTCGAAGAAGAAACTCAGGAAGACGCCGGTGGCAAGGAGAACCACGAACGAATAGAGCGCAATCTCACCGAGCATGAACGACCAGTGATCCGGAAAGACCTTGTTCAGAGCGTCGCGCGCAAACGATGAGGCCCCCAGCCGGTCATCGAACCAGCGCAGAAGACGGCCGATCATTTCGGCCGTCCCCAGAAGCCCGGGCCGACGGGCTCTTCGAAGTCGCCGCGCGCAACGAGATAGCCGGCGTCGTCGACGGACAGCGGGAGCTGTGGAAGCGGGCGTGTCGCGGGTCCGGCCGTCGGAGTCGCTCCTTCCGGAACAGAGAACACCGACTGGTGGCACGGGCAGAACAGCTCTTGCGTGGTCGACTGATACAGACCCACAGGGCAGCCGGCGTGCGTGCAGATCTTGGAGAACGCAACGATGCCCTCGACCGACCAATCGTCGGGTCCGGGGGGTTCGATGTCATCGGGGAGGCGGATGAGCACCGTCTGAGAATCGGCTGCTTCCGTGTGCCCTCCGGGGAACACGGTGATGAATCCGTGCACGGGGAGTTCGTCGACACGCACCGGCAGTCCGTCTGCCGTAACCACTCGGACGCCCTCCTCCCACCGGGTGACGAACAGAGATCGTCCCGGGCGGGTCCCGAGAGAACGGATCGGAAAGAGCGCGGCGATGCCCAGGGCGCCGAGAGCACCTCCGAGCGCGGTCGCCAGAAAGCGGCGTCTGCCGATCTGCGTCGCCCCGCCGGCCAGCGTTGACGCCGCCTCCGGCTGCTCCTCGCTGCCGGGAGGAAGCTGCTTACGCTCTTCGACAAAATGACCGCCCGGCAGCAGGTTGCGTCCGAAAGTGATGAGGCCGACGGCCAGCCCACCGAGGCTTACGCCGAGCAGGCCGCCCTCGAGCTGAGGTTGGCCGCCGAGAGCGTAGACAACGGCAAGCGCCACCGATGCGAGTGCACTCGCGCAGAACGAGATCCCGATGATCATCGAGGCACGGGGTGCGCCGCGATCGCTCATGGTGAGTGCCTCGTCGTCGTTCCGATCCATGCCACAACGACAAGCAGCAAACCCAGTCCGAGGACCCATCCAACGGCGCCCTCGGCCACCGGGCCCACGCGGCCGATTCCTGTGCCACCGCGGTCTTCGGGATTTTGCAGATAGTTGACGTAGGCGACCACTGCGTCCATTTCGGTGTCGGACAAGGTGCCTTCTGCAAAAACGGGCATCGTCCCGGGACCAACTCGGATGGCTTCGGCAACTTCGGTCGGAGTGGCTGCCCCGATGCCCGGAATGACAACCCCGGTACGTAGATCGGGGTGGCGGGTTACCAAAGCCCCGCCGATGCCGGTAGGGGAGTGACACGCCGCGCAGTTCTCTTGGTAAAGCTGCTGACCGAGGGCAACGTTTCCACCCTCGAGGTCGATCTCCGGAATGTTCGGACCGGCCGGGTCGAGTTCCGACTCGACGTACGACACTATGTCGGTGATCTCCTCGGTGCTGTAGACCGCCGGTCCCCGCTCGACGTCGGCCCGCTCACTGGGAACCGGCATTCGGCCCGATGAGAGCATGAAGTCGACCATGGCCGGCCCATTGGTTCCGGAGACGATCTCCGGCCCTCGATCCGTTCCCTGCCCTCCGTTGCCGTGGCAGAACGCGCAGTCTCGGAGGAACAGCTCCCGGCCCCGGTCGAAGCCGGGTTCGTTCACAGCCTGACGGTAGAGAGCCGGAGGCCGGTACGGTTCGGCGCGCCGATCGCCATCCGAGCACGCCGCCGCCATGATCAGGAGCAACAAAAGTGCGGCGCGCCTGATCATCCGCGACCTTCCGTCGGCGAGTAGGCGGCGTCCATGCGCGTAAACCACGCGTGTAGGAGCACTGCCATTGTCGCGAGATAGATGACTCCCGGAGGGATCCACATGATCGCTCCCGCGAGTTGCTGATCTCCCAGTGGAGTCATGCCCCATGCCGTCGCACCGGCAACGTGGATCGAGTAGAGAGGTCGCGCGGCGAATGCAAGGATCGCTCCGAGCGCGGCACTCTGAAGTGCAGTTGCGAAGACGAGCCCAATGGCGGCAGCATGTTCCAACCTTCGCTCGCCGATGCCGGGAACCAATCGCCACATCAGGAAACTGGCCCCGAGGAACGACATGTGCTCAATTGCGTGCAACTCGTCGTTCGTAACGGCAATCTCGTAGAGCCGGGGCAGATGCCAGGCCCAGAGGACAATTGTTCCTGCGCACCACACCACCACCGGATTCCGCGCCACGTCCCGAAGTGATCTCAGGTTGCGAGCCGCCCGACCAACTCGCCGGCGCACTCCGCGTGGAAACCCGGCCAGCACGGCCCCGGGTCGGCCGAATGCAATGAGGGGAGCAGCAACGACCATCAAGACGAGGTGTTGCACCATGTGCACGGCAAACAGTGTTCCGGCAAGCCCGTGGAGCGGGGACATCGTCGCGATGAGGCTCAGACCGACGCCCACATAAAAGGCGGCCGCGCGCACATCCGTATGGGAGCGGCCACGACGGTAGAGGATGAGCAACGTAATGGCGACGGCTGCGGCCACCGGCTCGAACTCCCACGAGCTCCATACCCCGCCGGGTGCAACGACCCCATGAGCCGACGTCATGGCGAGAACTCACATACCTCGAGGATCACACTCGGCGCAAAGCCGACGATGATGATTAGCCCGAACAGACAGCTGTTGATGATGCCTACGATCGCCATCCAGCGCGCCCGGACCGCCGCGTTGTCGCCGGCGTTCTTGAGTCGCAGCAGGCACGACAAAGCAATGAGACCGGCAAGGAGCGTCGCCGTCGCGAGTGTGGCATTGAGCGCGATCGATACGCGGTGCACGCCAACCCCAAGTATTTCGCCGGGAGTCTGAGTTGCCGGCGAGCATGCGAACCACTCTTCGAGGCTGTAGTTGGCGACCAGGTGGATCGTCCAGGCGAGCGGGCCTGTGAAGATCCCTATCCACAGCAGGATCGCTCCTGTTCTCTCACGCCGAGTGACGGCTTCGGGTTTGACGGTGCTGTTCATAGGCTTGGTGAGAGATAGATGGTTGCAAGGACGAATGCCCACACGACGTCAACGAAGTGCCAGTACATCGCAAAGTTCTGTACGCTCACGTGGCGCTTTTCGTCGAACGCCACCGCCCACGCGCGCCACTGAACCCAAAGGCTTATGAGAAGGCCTACGAGGACGTGCGCGCTGTGGAAGCCGGTGACCGTGAAGAACAGCGATCCGTAGGAGTTTGTGGTTGCAGTGAACTCTCTGAGTTTCTCGGGCCATTCCACGGCATAGGTCAGGACCAGGAACGCAGCACCCAGTAGGAAGCCGAGCGCCAGCCCGATCCGAAGCTGCATCTGTCGTCCTCGTTTTATGCCCGACTCCGCGATATGAACTGGGATGCTCGACGACCACAGGACTGCCGTCATGACCAGCGGGAGGGCTAGAGTCGGCTTCACGATCCCATCAGGCGGCCAGACGACACCGTTTTGGAAGCGAAGATAGAAATACGACGCGATCAATGCAGCAAACAGGGTCGCTTCGGTGGCGATCAGCCACACCATTCCCCACCATCCGAAGGACCTGGGACCGGATGTGACTTCGGGAAGAGCTTCTTCGGGAGGCGCAGGTCGAGGTGATGGGGGGACGAAGGCTGCTTCTCTTGTCCGCCGGCCGAATCGATCGATGACCCGAACCATCACGTCTCCTGAGTTTCGCCGCGCGGATAGAACCAACCAGCAATGGCTGCGCCACACGCAAGGGTGGCGGCGATCGCAACACCCCACGAATCGAGGAGAACGGCGTAGAAGAAGACGGCCATCGCGACCGTGAGGTAGAAGGGCCACGGCGACTCGTGCGGCATGTGCACTATCGCCTGGGGCGCCGCATCGAGAAGGCTCGTTGACAGCGTTACATGTCCCCCTGTGAGGGGCCGTCCCCCTTTCTCGGCCGGCTGAGGACCAGCGGATAGCTCCGGCTGATCCCACATCGGCTCTTTGCTGCGAACCGTCGGCACCATGGCAAAGTTGTAGTGGGGTGGGGGCGACGGGGTGTTCCACTCGAGAGTCTCACCGCGCCATGGATCGTTTCCGGCCGGCGCGCCGCCTTTCTTGCTGAGGTACCAGTTCACGAACGTGATGAGCACTCCGACTCCGAGGAGCGCCGCTCCGGCTGTGGAAACGAGGTTGTAGGGCTCCCATCCGAGGCCTGCCTCATACGTATAGGTTCGCCGCGGCATACCGAGGAGACCCAGGTAGTGCTGAGGGAAGAACGTCAGGTTGAATCCGATGAACATCAACCAGAAGCTCCACTTTCCGGCGCTTTCGTTGAGTAGGCGTCCGCTCATCTTCGGTATCCAGTGATAGATGGCAGCGAACATCGGGAAGACAGCTCCTCCAACCAGGACGTAGTGGAAGTGGGCGACGACGAAGTACGAGTCGGTCGTGGCCTGATCGAACGGCACAGACGAGAACATCACTCCCGTGATCCCGCCGATGACGAAGATGAAGATGAACCCAAGTATGAATAGGAGCGGCGTCTTCAGGACGGGTCGTCCTGCAACGAGTGTGGCGAGCCAGGCGAACACCTGAATCCCACTTGGAATCGCGACCATGAAGCTGGCCAGTGAGATGAACCCTAGGGTTACGGTCGGCAACCCCGTTGCGAACATGTGGTGGACCCAAACACCGAAGCCGAGCAGCGCCGTAGCGAGTTCGGCAATGACGATGTAGGTGTAGCCAACCATGCGACGGCGCGTCCACGTGGGGATGATCGCCGAAGCTATGCCGAAGGCCGGCAGGACGATGATGTAGACCTCCGGGTGTCCGAAGATCCAAAAGAGGTGTTGCCAGAGAAGCGGATCACCTCCGCCGGCGGCGTCGAAGAAGTGAAAACCAAACTTCCGCTGCAGGACAAGCATTGTGGCGACAAGCGTCAAAGCGGGAAACGCAAAGACGATCTGGAAGGCCATCGCTAATTCGCCCCAAACGAAAATCGGAATGCGGTTGAGCGTCATTCCGGGGGCTCGTAGCTTGATGATCGTGACGATGAAGTTGATCGCTCCTGCGGTTGTCGAGACTCCGAGAAATATGATCCCGAGGGCGTAGAAGTCGATGTTCAATCCGGGCGTGAACTCGTCACTCCCCAGAGGCACATAGTTGAACCATCCGTCGTTGGGCGCGCTTCCGGTAAGGAACGACGAATAGAGGAATATCCCTCCGGCCAGCAATACCCAATAGCCAAAAGCATTGAGGCGCGGGAACGCCATATCCCTCGCCCCGATCATCAGAGGAACGAAGTAGTTCCCGAAGCCCGACAGGACAGGCATCGCAAAGAGGAACATCATCGTGATGCCGTGCATTGAGAAGAGCTGGTTGTATGTCTCCGGATCGACCAGTTCCAGCTCAGCTTGCGCAAGCTGGGATCGCATAATCAGTGCTTCGATCCCTCCAAAAACGAAGAACGCAAAGCCGGTGTACAGGTAGCGGAAACCGATTCGTTTGTGGTCGACCGTGGAAGTCCATCCCGCAAGTCCCGGACTTTCATGCCAGATCGCCTCGAGCCGCTCAGCAACCAATGACACGCCTACTCCAGGCCTTCCAGGTAGTCGACGACTGCCTCGATCTCGGATCTCGATAGTTCCGTCGGGGGCATCGTCACGCCGGGCTTGTAGCGATGGGGATCCGAGATGAAGCCGACGAGGTTGGAGCGTGTTGCCTCGAGGATGCCGCCGGCGATCGTGCTGCGTGATCCGACGTGCGTCAGATCGGGCGCCAGGTCTCCGTTCGCACTTGTCCCACGTACCGCGTGGCAACCAGAGCAGGACGAGGACAAGAAGATCTCGGAACCAGCCTGCTCTCGAGGCGATTCCGGCTCTCGAGCAGGCGCGGCCTGAGCTGCCAGCCAGTCGTCGAACTCGTCCGACTGCTGCGCGACGACGAAGAAGGCCATGTTGGCATGCTGGAGCCCGCAGAACTCCGCGCATTGGCCCCTGAAGCGACCGGGATCATCCGCCTCCAACCACACGGACGTCGTACGTCCGGGAATGTGGTCGGCTTTGACTTGAAGCTGAGGGACCCAGAAGCTGTGGATTACATCGGCGGTGTCAAGAGCGACGCGCACAGCCTCTCCCACGGGGATATGGATCTCGTTTGCGGTGACCGCGCCGTTCGGATAGCGCACCTCCCACCACCAGTCGTGCGCGATAACCCGAATCTCGAGACTCGCATCACGCCCGGGCGCCGCCAGCGCATTCATCTCGCGGAGCGAAAACACGAAGAGCCCAGAAAGGATGAGCGCGGGGACGACAATGCCGGCGCCGATCACGAACGGCGTTCCCCAACGGACATCGTCCTTGTCGAGAGCGAGCATCGAGCTGTTTCGCCCCCGCCACATCGCCATGGCCATCATCAGGAGGACGACAGCGAACACCCCGACGGAGATCCAGAGCATCAGCCACCAGATGCCTTCGATTCGATCCGCTGCAGGGCCTCGGGGATCAAGCATCGATGGGATGTCCTCAGAAGACGAGGTCTCTTCGCACGCGGCGAAAGCGACCGTCGCACAGGCAAGATATAGAGCCTTAGTGCCCCGGTTGATTCGGCTCAATTAAACGCACGCCCCGTTCCGACGGTCCGCAACCCCCGGCTCTGCGATGCACTTCCACTACCCGAGGGGCCCCCGCGCCTAAACGGAAGGAGGGCAAGCAGACGGCTGGTGGGCGCGCCCAAAACGTGGGTAGGACACTCGCATGCTGCCTAAAGTGATCACCAAGGAAGATGTCAAAGAGTTAATCGAGGACCAGCGGGAACCGGTTCTGTCGGTCTATATGCCGATGGAGCGGGTGGTCGTCGAGCCGGAGGAGAACTCGCTTCGTCTCAAGAACATGCTCCGCACCGCATCCGAGCTGCTTCTAGACAAGGGGAAACGGCGTCCGGAGGTCGACGAACTGCTCGATCCGCTCAGGCGATTGCTCGGAGATTCCAACTTCTGGCGACACCAGCTGGAAGGTCTGGCCCTGTTTCGGACCAATGGATCGTTTACGCAATTTCGGCTGCCCGTGGATGTCCCGGAGACCTGTATCTACGAGCCGCAGCCACATGTCCGTCCGCTGTTTTCTGCGCTCTTCCCCCAGGGTCATTTCTTTGTCCTGGCGCTCAGTCAGAACGCTTTGAGATTGTTCGAAGCAACCAGATTCGGCGCACGTGAAGTCGATACCGGCGGTCTCGACGTGCCGCACAGCCTCGCCGAGGCACTGCGCTATGACGATCTGCAGAAGCCGGAGCTGCAGCACCATCCCACCACCGGCCCGGGGAGGGCTCCGATCGGAGAGGCCAGCCCGCCGGGGTCGCCTGGAGGGCAACGGCGCCACGGATTCCATGGTCACGGCGAGAGCGGCGAAGGCCAGAAGACCCAGATCAAAGAATGGTTTCTCCAGCTGGACTCGGTGCTCTCCAAGGCGCTCGTTCATGCGGGTGAGTCGCCCCTCATGCTGGCCGGCGTCGATTTCATCCGTGCGCTCTACAGGGAAGTCAACAATTACCCTGTCCTGCTCGCCGACGGCATCGACGGGAACCCAGACCAGTTCGGCGACGGCGACATCTTCGAGCGCGCCCGACCAGTGATCGAGCGGTACTTCGGCAAAGACCTCGACTCGGCGTACGAGAAGTTTGGTTCCCTCGAGTCCGACGGCCGTGCCTCGACGGAACTTCATGCGATCGTGGACGCAGCAGACTCGGGCCGCGTAGACACGCTGTTTCTTCGGGGCCAAGAAACGACCTGGGGAACCTTCAACGAGGAGACGCGCGCGGTTGAGGTCCACGACGACAAGGCCGCAGGTGATGTCGATCTGCTGGACCTCGCCGCCCGCAAGACGTTCATGGCCGCGGGAACCGTGTACCAAGTGGCAGAGGCTCCGGTACTGCAATCATCATCCGCAGCAGCCACGTTCCGCTACTAACGATCCGGCCTTACCGGCCCATGTAGCGGCCGATCACCGTCGCCCCGATCGCATCGCTGTCCGCCCGGTAGATGCTTCCGCCGGTCAGTTGCGCAAGTTTCTCCATGAAGGCCTCGAGCCCCGGCGATCGCTCCAGCATGAACACGTTGATCGAGATGTCCGACCGCGCAAGCCGCATTGCTTCGCTCAGAGTCTTCTCGATGGTCTCGGGGATCGGCGGCCAGTTGAACCACGCGTAGCCATCTTCGAGATGCGCCGTCGGCTCGCCGTCGGTGACCATGATGACTTGCTTAATCGCCCGCGGGTCCTCGCCCAGGACTCGGCGCGCCAGCAGAAATGCATGCTGCATATTGGTTCCCTGTACCTCCTGCCAGCCCGACGCCGCAAGTTCCGTTGGCTCCATCCGGTGGGCGTAGTCCGAGAAGCCGATCAAATGGAGGCTGTCCTGCGGATACTTCGAGTCGATCAGCGCATGAAGCGCGAGCGCCATTCGTTTGGCAGGAAGCCAGTGACCGCGCAGAGGCATGGACATCGAAAGATCAAGGAGCAATGCCGTCGCGGTGCGCGGCCTCGATTCGGTCTCGATGACTTCGAAATCCTCCGGCAATAGCCGAAGCTCCCTGCCGGGGCCTCCGCGAACCACCGCGTTGTGCACCGTTCGCTCGACCGAGATTGGATCAGTGTCCCCGAACTGCCAGGCGCGCGTCGCGCCGGTCGGCTCGGACTGCCCGCCGCGGGCCCGGTGTGTCGGCTCCCGCCTGATTCGCTCCAGGACTTTCGTCAGCGAGCGTTCGCCGATCATCCGGGCCCCACGCGGCGTGAGTTCCAGCTCGCCGCGGCGCCGGCGCATTATGCCCGCCTCCTCCAGCGCGCGCTCGATCTTCTTCAGCCATCGCAGATCATCGAGCGCTTCGTCCCCCATTAGGCGCCGGACCTTCTCCTCGTCGATGTCGTCGAGTGTCGCTCCCGCGTAGTCGCCCGACATCGTCTCCTCGAGCTCTTCGAGCTCGCCGATCCTTTCTAGCGCGTCGACGGCGGCCGACATCGGCATCTCCGCCTCGCCCCAGTTGGGCGACGCTTGGTCCCACGGGAGCGACGGCATAAGTTCTCGCAGGTTCTGGTTGAGCTGGTCGACCTGCCATGCAAGGTCCATGTCTTCCATCACCGATGCCGCTAGTTCCGCAAGCTCCCTCCGCTGGCTTTCGGACATGCTTGCGAGCAGCCGGCTCATCGCAGCCATCCGCCGGGCCATCGCCTCGAGCAGCTCCTGAAGATTCCGAGGGTTTTCCGGGAAGAAGTCCCCGTAGCGTTGCATGAATCCTTCGAAGTCGTAGTCGTCGCCCCTTCGATCGGCGGCGATCATGTCGTTCAGCTCGGCCAGCATGTCCTTGAGGCGCTGTAGATCCTCCGGAGTGACGTTGCGCATTGCGCCGGCCAGATTGCGGAAGTAGGAGTTGAGGACCTCCTGGCGCAGACTCTCCATCAAGGATTCGAACTTCTGCGCGGCCTCTGGCGAAGTGAACTCGTAGTTCGTCAGTTCGCGGATCGCTCCCGCAGGATGGTGCGGAAGCGCGTCGAGCATCGCCTCCTTCATCCGGGCGCCATCGTCACCCCGCTCTGCAAGCGCGCTTCGTTCCGTGGAGATGATGTCGTCGAGCTTCTGGCGGACCTCACGCAGCGGTCCCGAGAGGTCGGTCTGTTCCTCGACCCGGCGTCGTTGCCGACGCACTCTGCGCAACATGTCGTCGAGACCAGACCGGCCGGTCATGCCGCGCCGCTGCAGCTCGCGGAGCGACCATCGCGGTCCGTATCCCGACAGCAGCTCGTCGGACATCTCGTCGAGCACCGCGCGCACATCGATTTTCTCGCCCAGTGGATCTTGCGATCCGTCCCAGCGGTGGAAGCGGGTTCGAGGCACTAACGGGCTCCGCCGTAGGTTGCCCCGCCGGAACGTCCGGCTCCGCTTTTGTTGATCCTCTTGTTGAGATGCAGGCCCTCGAGGACAAACTCCAGAGCCCCGGCGCGCGATGCCGGCGCGGCCCCGTCGATTCGCAGCCGCGAGGCGGAGCGTTCGACGGTCTGGGAGATACGCCCGTCGTTCAGCGGAAACTGGCGCAGGAACTCGTCGGATCCCATCGCATCTGACGTCTCAACCTCGAGCCCCGAATCAAAAGCTTCAATCAGCGCCGTGAAGTCCTCGCCGCGCAGGTATCGGTCCCACACCTCCAGCACCGAAAGCTTCAAAGCGTGCTCGAGGATCTCGGGTTCGCGACCTTCGTCGAATGTGTCGAATTCGAGTCGTCCGATCACCGCCGGCATGATCGTGTAGAGGTCTGCCGGCCGCGGTACGGCCTCGTCCTCTCGATTGAGGACGGCGCGCCGGAGGGCACTCGCCGCGAGCGACTCCAGCGCTCCGATGGAAAAACGCACCGACACACCGCTCCGCTGGTTCACCTGAGGTGTATTGCGAAGCTCGGCTGCGAGCTCTGCGATCGTCTCCTTGAGATGGTGCGGGACCCTGAGGGGAATACCCTCCGGCGCGGGAGCAGCCTCTTGCTCCATGATCGAAATCTCGTGGTCGACGTGCCGCGGATAGTGAGTGCGAACTTGCGATCCGAAGCGATCCTTCAGTGGCGAGATGATCCGTCCCCGGTGCGTGTAGTCCTCGGGGTTTGCGCTCGCGACCAACATGAGGTCGAGCGGCAAGCGGATCTTGTAGCCGCGCACCTGGATGTCGCGTTCCTCGAGGATGTTGAGCAGGGAAACCTGTATTCGTTCGGGAAGGTCGGGGAGCTCGTTGATCGCAAGGATCCCCCGATGTGTGCGTGGCACGAGTCCGTAGTGGATCGTCAGCTCGTCGCCGAGATAGCGACCCTCCGCAACACGGATCGGATCGACGTCCCCGATCAGGTCGGCGACCGAAACGTCTGGAGTTGCCAGCTTTTCGGAATAGCGGTGCTCCCTGTTAATCCATTCGACGGGGGAGCCGTCCCCCATCTCCGCTACCAGAGAGCGGCACCGAGCACAGATCGGATGGTACGGATGATCGTTGATCTCGCAGCCCTGGATGACGGGGACGGTTTCGTCGAGAAGCTGAACCAGGTATCTCATAAGGCGACTTTTCGCCTGACCCCGCTCGCCCAAGATGATGGCGTCGTGCTCGGCGAGAACGGCGCGCTCGATTGTGGGGAGCACGGAATCGGAGTAGCCCACGATCGACGGGAACAGCGGGTCCCGGGAATGGAGGCGGGCGAGCAGGTTCGCCCGGAGTTCTTCCTTGACGCTCCGCACCGGGTATCCGGAATCGCGTAACTCGCCCAGAGTTCTGGCTACGGCCATAGAACAGAAGGCTATCCAGTTGTTCGGGCTACGGCGCGCCCTCGATTTGCCCTACAGACGGGATTCGCCCTCCCGGCATTCTTCGTGCGCCGTTACTGCAGCGGAGCCGGCGGCCGCGCCCAGGGTCCCCACCGAGTCGGGCAGCGCCACTCGGGCTCCGATCCACAACATCCACACCACAAGCATCGCTACCACCACGATTGCCGCCGGGACGATTCCCGGCCACCGCCTGGGCGCCATCCGGTCCTCCCTGAGCCGAACCCGCCTCCCGCTCGACGGGACTCCACCATTGCGAGTTGCCCTCTACCAACCTGGGCAAGTGTTTCTCTATTCCCCGGGCGGGGCGTTTTCAATGTGGGCCGTAAAGAAGTCGTAAAGCGGCTCGGACTCGGATCACGGAACGCGCTTGAACCAGGCTGCGGAAGCGATGCCGGATAGCGCCAGCAGCAGCGCCCCGCCGCCGACGAATGCAACCGTGATCTCCCGGTGCTGCCTAGTACGCCCCAAGCTCGAGCCCAGCGACCGGTAGACCTGGTTCAACTCCTCCGCCGTCGGGGTGGCGAAGAACCGTCCCCCGGTTGTGTTCGCGATTGCGCGGAGCTCCTCGATGTTGGGACCGCGAAATCGCCGCCCGTTGGGACCGAAGCCCTCACCAACTCCGAGCGCGATCGTGTGGACCTTGATGCCCAGTTCACGCGCCTGCCCCGCGGCTTCGAGGGGCGGGACGTCGCTTCCGGTGTCGTTCCCGTCGGAGAGAAGCAAGACGACCATAGGTGCCGGCTCCTGCCCGGGCTCGTTCGCAACCAACTCGCGTGCTTCGAGCGCCAGGGCCAGCCCGTCTCCGATTTTTGTGCCCGCAGTCGTCTCGAGTGAATTCAGCGCCTCCCGCACGGCCTGCCGGTCGATGGTGGGCGCGCTCAGGGTGATCGCCCGGCCTGCAAACGTGACCACGCCCACCTGGAATGTGTCCGGGATCCGCTTGAGGAAGTTGCGACCTGCCGTCTGGGCCGCCACCATGCGACTGGGCTCCACGTCGCTCGCGAGCATCGAGTTCGATGAGTCGATCGCCAGCAGGACGGTCGCCCGCTCGCGGGGGACGCTGAGGGCGGCCTCCGGTCGCGCCATACCGACCAGGAGTGCCGCGACGGCAAGGAGCATGAGGAGGGGAGGGACATGGCGGCGCCATCCGGGCCGTGCCCGCACGACGTTCGGGAGCATGGCCTCGGACGAGAACCGGCGGGAAACGCGATCACGCCTTCGCTCGGCCGCGAGGTACGCGATGGAGAGCAGGGGAATAAGTGCAACTCCCCACAGCAGGACCGGCCACTGGAACCTCATGTCCACTAGAACATCACCATTCCCAAGCTCCCCATCCTCAGACCAGGGAGGCGCGCGGGAGCGGCAGTTCGTCGGGCGACTCGGCGGCCCCCTGGCCGGGTCGTAGCGGGATCCACAGCACGAAGGTCGACCCGGCTCCCGGCGTCGAGAACACCCGCACATCACCCTGATGAGCGTCGGCCACCTGGCGGACGATTGCGAGTCCCAAGCCGCTCCCGCCCCTACTGCGGGATCTCGATTTGTCCGCGCGCCACAGGCGGTCGAAGATGCGTCGCTGTTGATGGGCCGGGATCCCGGGCCCCTCGTCCTCGACTGCCACCCAGATCCAATCGTCCCGGCGCCCGGCTCCTACTCGGACGCGCGAGTCGTTGGGGGCAAACGACATGGCGTTGTCGAGGAGATTCGCCACCGCGCGCCTCAGGGTGTCGGGGTCTCCATGAACGTGGACTCCGATGGCGACGATTGGCTCGAGGGTGATCCGTTTGTCGAGGGCGACTCCGGCGAACTCTTCTACAGCCTCCCCGACAAGGGTTGTGATCGAGACCGTCTCCCACTGCGGCCGTGGAGTCTCGAGGCGAGCAAGCGCCAGGAGGTCATCAACGAGTGTGCTCATGCGATCCGTGGCTCGCCGGGCGACCACGACCGTCTGACGGAGTTCCTCTTCGGTGGCGTTCTCGTCCGCCATGGCGACGTCGAGGTTCGTGCGGATCGTTGCAAGTGGGTTACGCAACTCGTGCGACGCGTCCGAGACAAACCGGCGCTGCGACCGGAATGCCTCGTCCAAACGTTCGAGCATCCCGTCGAAGGTGTCCGCCAGCCGTTTGAGCTCGTCGTCGGGACCCTCGAGGGCGATCCGCTGGGAGAGGTCGGT
>OCZV010000176.1_pt1 | contig 23836 bp, 28 predicted proteins | sample 1539051 | NCBI WGS metagenome assembly OCZV01 (sample SAMEA3113581, study PRJEB22503) | soil metagenome
TGCCGGTGACCCGGGGAGCCCTCGAGGATGGCGACCTGTCGATGTCTGCGGCCCGGGTGCTGGTGGACGCTCGGGACGCCGACCACGAAGCGTTTCGCTCCAGTGAGGCCACGCTGGTCGAGGCGGCCCGGATCCATTCGATGCAGGACGTCCGCCGAGTGGCCGCGTACTGGCGGCAGGCGGCGGAGCGGGAGGCTGCCCTCGGCGGGGAGGAGAAGCTCCGGGAGCGGCGGCGCCTCCACGCCTCGGTCACGTTCATGGGGATGGTCCGCGTTGACGGCGACCTCGACCCGGAGACCGGGGAGACCCTGCTCACCGCGCTCCGGGCGGTGCTCGATGCGGAGTCACGGACGGCGGCGACGGACGACACGCGGTCACCCGCCCAGCGGCGGGCCGACGCCCTCGGCGAGGTGTGCCGGCAGTGGCTCGATCTCGGCGACCGGCCCACCGTGGCAGGGGAGCGGCCCCATGTGACGATAACCGTGGGGACGGATGCGTTGGCCGAGAGCGGCCACAACGACGGTAACGGCGCACACCCCAGTCGGCTCAGCGAGCTGGACCACGCCGGGCCTGTCGACCCCGAGCTGGGGCGGCGGATCGTTTGCGACGGTTCCATCCGGCGGGTGGTCCTGGCTGGCCGGTCGGAGCCGCTGGACGTGGGCCGCCGGACGCCGGTGGTCTCCCCTGCTCTGCGGCGGGCCGTGATCGTCCGGGACCGCGGGTGCCGGTTCCCCGGCTGCGACCGGCCGCACTCGTGGTGCGACGCCCACCACGTGGTCCACTGGGCCGACGGCGGCCCGACATCGTTGACCAATCTCCTGTTGCTGTGCCGCCGTCACCACCGGACGATCCACGAACGCGGCGGGTTAAGCCTGGGGCTCAAGGATGGTCGGCCTGTGTTCCGGCGTCCGGACGGTTCGGTGATGGAGGATCGGGCCCCGCCGTAGGAACCAGTCCGCCAATCACAGCCGCTTGCTACCCGTCGGCGCTCGGCCGGAACCGGCGTGCCACACGACCGGCGATCCCCCGATACAGAGGCGGGGCGAGCGCCTGCACGGCGGAGAGGGGGCCGGCCCACGTCGGGATGTGTACGCTCCCGACCTCTCGCCGATCGATCACTTCCACGATCCTGGCGGCCACCTGCTCGGCCGTGAACGTCACGGCCCGAGGGGCGTTGGGCTGCGGGAAGCCCTCGGTGTCGACGAAGCCCGGACAGACGGCCGTTACGATCACACCTCGAGACCCGAGCTCACCATTGAGAGACTCCGAGAACGCCACGACCGCGTGCTTCGAGGCCGAGTAGACCGAAGCACCGGGGAGCGCGTATCGACCAGCGAGCGAGGCCATGTTGACCACGTGCCCACGCGATTCCAGCAACAGCGGCAGGAACACCCTGGTGCACGTCAGGACTGCGAGGAAGTTCGTCTCGGTGACGAGGCGGATCCGCTCGAGCGGCAGCTCCGCGAACCGTCCTCGGCCGGGAACGCCAGCGTTGTTCACGAGGACGTCGCAGCGGCGGTGCGTCTCCTCGACGTGCGACCGGAGCGCCTCGAGATCCTCGAGCCTCGTCACGTCGGTGGCGTGCCACGACGCTTCACCGCCCGCGGCGCGTATCTCCTCGGTGATCCGTTGCAGCCGGTCGGCGCGCCGGGCCGCCAGCACCACGGTCGCACCCGCCCGAGAGAGGGCCCGGACGGTCGCCTCGCCGATGCCGCTGGACGCGCCGGTGACGACGCAGACCTTCCCGCGGATCACGGGCCGGAGAACACCGACAGGGACTGCCCGCCGTCGATGACGATCACGGACCCGGTCATCCACGCGGCGGCGTCCGAGACCAGGAACCGCGCTACGCCGGCCACGTCCTCGGCGGTGCCCCAGCGGCCGAGAGGGATCTGGGAGCGGATCATCTCGTGGTAGGAGGGATCCTCGCGGGCCGACGAGTTCATGTCGGTCTCGACGAAGCCCGGAGCGATCGCGTTGACCCGGACGCCGTGCGGCGCCCACTCTCGAGCCAGCGTCTGGGTGAAGCTCACCAGCGCCGCCTTGGCCGCGGCGTAGTACGTGAGCCCTGGGCTGGCCAGGAACGCGGCCACGGAGGCCACGTTGATTACGGAGGCACCCTCGCGCGCCAGAAGCGCCTGGGCCGCGGCGTGCGTGCAGTACACCGCACTCGTGAACGTGGTCCGGAAGTACTTCTCCCACCCCTGGAGCCGGGCCGACTCGAACGTCGACAGGAACGGCGCCGCCCCGGCGTTGTTGACCAGCACGTCCAGGCCGCCCAGGTCGCCGGTGACCCGCTGGATCAGCGCCCGGCACGCCTCGGGGTCGGCCACGTCGGTGGGCACGGCCAGCGCCTGCCGGCCCCGCTCCTCGATCTCCCGCGCCGTCTTCTCCAGCGCCTCGGGGCCTCGGGCGGCCACCGCCACGTCGAACCCGTCCTCGGCCAGGGCCAGGGCGATGGCCCGACCGATCCCCTTGCTGCCTCCCGTGACCAGGGCCACCTTGTCGGGCATCAGCGACCTCCGTCGATAGGATGGATGTGGTGGCAAGCAAACCACACGCCGAACCCGAGCACTGGATCCCGGGCGAGTACGACCGGGAGACGCTGCGCCGGGCGCTGCTCGAGAGCGGCGCCGCGGGCGTGAACTCTCACGACCGGCCCAACGTGGTGTGGAAGATCAAGCGCCTGGTCCAGGGCGACCCCGACTCGCTGTTCGGCCTGTCCGGGGTCAGCGATCTCCCGTACGCCGACGTCCTCCGGCTGGTGGCCGAGGCTGCGGGGATCGATCCGGACCCCACCGTGTTCCACGGCCACGTGGTGGTCGATGCCGACCGGGTCCTCGATGCGTTCGAGGCCATCGGCGATCGACTGGCGCTGGCCGCCCGGCGTGGAGAGCGGGTCCTCCTGGCCACCGGTCATCCCACCGGACTCCCGGTGCTCTACCAGGAGACCGGCAAGCTCCTGTCGGATCGAGGCGCCAAGGTGATCCGGCCGCTCGAGGGGTTCACCTGGGAGGACACGTCCGGCCGGCGCCGCCAGATCCGCTACTTCGCCGGCGTGGCCGTGCTCACCGACCGCGCCTCGGCGCTGCATACCCACAGCCCCGAGGCGATGGAGCGGATGCTGGCCGAGATGACGCCCGACCTGGTCTTCGCCGACCACGGCTTCGCTGGGGCGGCCATCGAGGCCGGCGTCGACACGGTCTCGATCGCGGACGTCAACGACCCCGCGCTGGTGGTGGCCGGGGCGCAGGGGAGGGGCGGACCGGTCGCGGTGATGGACGACAACGTCCAGCCCGAGACGTACTGGCCCTGCTTCCAGGTCATCGCCTCGCGCTTCGACTAGCTCGAGCCGGCCAGCATCGAAGCGAGACGCTCGGCGTGGCGAGGCGCGCCGGCCCCTTCCTCGTGCTTGAGGTAGGCGAACACGTCCTTCCCGCGCTCGAGCGCCGCGCCGATCCGCTCCGCCCACCGAGCCAGCAGCTCGTCGGGGTACTCCTCGCGTCGGAGCCGGAGGTAGGCGAACGGCTCCGAGAGCACCGGCTCCGCCTCGGCCGGCGTCTCGTCGGTCTCTGCGAAACACCACGCCACCCCGTGCTCCGCCAAGAGGTCCCGAGCTTCGGACCAGGATTCGTGTCGGAACTCGAACGCGTACGGCGCCACCGGCGGGAGGTACGCCAGGAACGACTCGATCAGCCCACCGTCATAGTGGAGGCTCGGCGGGCACTGGAACAGGATCGGGCCGAGGCCTTCGCCCAGCAGCCGGACTCGCTCGAGGAAATCCGAGACGTCCTGGTCGGCGTCGCGAAGGCGCCGGGTGTGGGTGATCCGGCCCACCGCCTTCAACGCGAACCGGAACCCCGCGGGCGTGCGCTCGGCCCATCGCTGGACGGTCGTCTCCGCGGGGAACCGACGGAACGTGTAGTTGATCTCGACGGAGCGGAACCGTTCGGCGTACGCCGGGAGCATGTCGTCGGCCTTGAGACCCTCGGGGTAGAACGGTCCGATCCACTCCGGGTACGCGAACCCGGAGGTCCCGAGGTACAGGGAACCCACCATCGGGTCGATTGTCGCACTTCGTCGGCTGTGACTGATGTGCCGCGTGGGACGCACCGGCCGCGTTCGCGTCTGTTACGATGCCGTCAGCGTGGCCCAAAGGTCGTTCCGTGAGGCTCGTTTCGTGACCGTGAACGAGGTCGCCCAGCTGATGCGTGTGTCCAAGATGACCGTGTACCGAATCATCAACCAGGGCGAGATCCCGGCCGTGCGCATCGGCCGTGGCTACCGCATCCGCGAGGAGGACGTCCACCGCTACCTGGACTCCAGGTATACCGAGGCCGGGTGAGGCCCGGCCGGGCACGGAGCCGAGCCTGCGGACGGTGACCGCCGTTCGAGAGGCCCGGGATGGATCCATACGACGAGGTCGTCGCGCGGGCCGTGGCCCAGCGGGGCGTCACGATGCTGGTCGGTGGGCTCGACACCGGCAAGAGCACCCTGGCCAGGCGGATCACCGAGGCCGGTATCGATGCCGGGGTCATGGTGGGGTACCTCGACGCCGATGTCGGCCAGAGCACCATCGGTCCGCCCACCACGGTGGGGCTGCGGCTGTGCCGGTCACGGGCCGATCTCGAGGCGCTGGCTCGGGCCGATCACCTCGCGTTCGTCGGCTCCACTTCGCCGCAAGGCCACCTCCTCCCGCTGGTCTCGGGGGCCAGGCTGCTGCTCGACCGGGCCCGGGCGGCCGGAGCCGACCTCGTGGTGGTCGACACCACGGGACTCGTCTCGGGGGTGTACGGGCAGATCCTGAAGTTCCACAAGGTCGGCATGCTCCAGCCAGACCTGGTGGTCGGATTGGCCCGGGGGCAGGAGCTCGAGCCGGTGCTCGGGGTGCTTCGCCGGTTCTACCCGGCCGACGTGGTGTCGCTCGACGTGCACCCGGACGTCGTCCCGGCGTCGGTGGAGCGGCGCGCCCAGAACAGGGAGGACTCCATGCGCCGGTACTTCGCGGAGCAGCTCCAGCGGTGGCGCGTCCGTCCGACCGTGTTCATGCCGGCCCTTCCGGCGCTGTTCGATCTGTCGGCCCTCGATCGCATCGTGGTGGGCCTGGCGGACGGCAAGGGTCAGTGCATCGGGGTGGGATACCTCGAACACGTCGCGGATGAGGCGGCTCTGCGGCTGATCTCGCCCGTGGCGGATGCCCCCAAAGCCCTTATCCTAGGGTCGGCACGGCTCGAGGAGGGGTTTCGGGCCCGCCAGGTAGATCTTCGCAACCTGTTCGGTTCCGACTGAGAGGACTCGCATGCCGTCGGTCATCAAGAAGCGGCGAAAGAAGATGCGCAAGAAGAAGCACAAGAAGCTCTTGAAGAAGACGCGCTGGCAGCGCCGGCAGCGCGGCAAGTAGCGAGGATGGGCCGGAGCGCTCCGAGCCGGCCCATCCTGTTCCTCTCCGACTTTGGCCTCGACGACGAGTACGTGGGCATCTGCCACGCCGTCATCGCCCGGCTCGCTCCGACGGTCCCGGTCATCGACCTCACCCACGGCATCCCGCCCGAGGACGTCATGGCCGGCGCGGTGGCCCTGGCCGGCGCCGTCCCGTACGCGCCGCCGGAGGCCGTGGTGCTCGCTGTCGTGGACCCGGGCGTGGGCACGGAGCGGCGCGGCGTGGCCGTGGACGCCGGCGGCCTCACGCTGGTGGCGCCGGACAACGGCCTCCTCGGGCTGGCGCTGATGGCCCTGGGTGGCCCGGAGGGCGCTGTGGCGCTCGATCCCGGCCGGGTCTCCCCGTGGCCCGTCTCCTCGACGTTTCACGCCCGGGACGTGTTCTCCCCGGCCGCCGCACGGCTGGCGTCCGGCGAGTCTCTGACCGATCTCGGCGAAGCCATCGACGTCGACGAGCTCAGCGAGCTGATGGTCGGTGAGCCGCTCGTCGAGTCCGACAGGATCTCCACCACGGTCATCGGGATCGACCGGTTCGGCAACCTTCGGCTGGGGGCGAGGGCGGCGGACCTGCGTGAGGCCGGGCTGGCCGAGGAGCCGGTTCTGGTTCTGGATCCGGAGGGCGGTTCCGTCCCCCTGCGGCGCGTGGCGACGTTCGGCGACCTCGACCGCGACGAGCTCGGGGTGCTGATCGATTCGGCCGGATGGGTCGCCGTGGTGTGCAACATGGCCAGCGCGGCCGATCGGCTCGGTCTGGGGCGCAGCGATCGGGCCGTGCTCGCCCGGGGCCGGGTAGGGTAGGGCTCCGTGGGTCAGCGCGTCCTCATCACCGGGATCTCAGGGCACCTGGCCGGTCGCCTGGCCCGCACCCTCGAGCAGGACCCTGAGGTCGAGTACGTGGTCGGGGTGGGCCTCGACGAGCCCTCGATGGATCTGGAGCGGACCGAGTTCGTCCGCGCCGACATCCGCAACCCCCTCACGGTCAAGGTCCTCCAGACCACCGAGGTCGACACGGTCGTGCACCTGCACATCCTGGCCACGCCCGCCGGTGTGGGGGGCCGGACCCAGATGAAGGAGATCAACGTCATCGGGACGATGCAGCTCCTCGGAGCGTGCCAACGGGCCGAACGCGTCCGGAAGGTGGTCATGAAGTCCACCACCGCTGTGTACGGCGCCGACCCCCGGGACCCGGCCCTGTTCACCGAGGAGATGGCGTCGCGCTCGGAGCCGAGGCATGGCTACACGAAGGACGCCGTCGAGGTGGAGCGCTACGCCCGCAGCTTCGCCCGTCGTCGTCCCGATGTCGCGGTGACGCTGCTGCGGTTCGCCAACTTCATCGGCCCCGAGATCGAAACGCCCCTGACCCGGTACTTCACCCTGCCGGTCGTGCCCACGGCGATGGGCTACGATCCGCGGCTCCAGTTCGTGCACGAGGACGACGCCGTCGAGATCCTCCGGCGGGCCGTCCGCGGGGACCACCCGGGGATCTACAACGTGGCCGGGGATGGCGTGGTCCTGTTGTCCCAGGCGCTGCGGTTGATGGGCCGGCCGAGGGTTCCGGTGGTCCTCCCGCTGGTGGCGCCGATGGCCTCCGCGGTGCGGCGGTTGCGGGTGGTGGACTTCGCCACCGACCAGCTCCGATACCTTCTGTACGGCCGGGTGGCCGACGCCACCCGGATGAAGACGCGGTTCGGGTTCGAGGCCCGGTTCACCTCGAAGGCGGCCCTCCTCGACTTCGCCAGGGAACGGCGGATGCGCCGGCTGATCTCCGAGCGCCAGCTCGAGGACTGGGAACGGGACCTGGCCGCGTTCCTCCGGAGGAAGAACCAGGAGCGGTTCGAGCAGGCGGGGAGGAGGTAAGCGGTGGCCGAGGTCATCCCGATCACCCGCGAGGAAGATCGGCCCGACCGGTGCCGGGCCGTCACCGCGACGGGGCGCCGCTGCCGCAACCGCGCCTCGGGCCCCGACGGGTTGTGCGGCGTGCATCGGCGGCGGGAGTCGCCACCCCCGGACGCCGTCGAGGAGGTGCTGGCGTTTCTTCGCCGCCGACTTACCGGCGAGTACGACATCGATGCGTTCGGCTTCGACCGGGAGCTCACCGAGACGGTGCTGGCGCCGATCGCCCGGTTCTTCCACGAGCGGTGGTGGCGGATCGACTGGATCGGCATGGAGAACGTTCCAGCGGAGGGGCCGGCCCTGCTGGCCTCGAACCACGCCGGGACGCTCCCCTGGGACGCGATCATGCTGAAGTTCGGGGTCCTGGACGGGCACCCCGCGCACCGGCACGTCCGGCTTCTGGCCGCGGACCTGGCCTTCCGTCTGCCGTTCATCGGCGAGCTGGCCCGGAAGTCGGGGAACACCCTGGCCACGGCCGAGGACGCCTTCCGCCTGCTGGAGGCGGGCGAGCTCCTCGGCGTGTTCCCCGAGGGGTTCAAGGGGGTGGGCAAGCCGTTCTCCCAGCGGTACAAGCTCCAGCGGTTCGGACGGGGCGGGTTCATCGAAGTGGCGCTGCGGGCGCGCTGTCCGATCGTCCCGGTGTCGATCGTCGGCTCCGAGGAGATCATGCCGATGCTGGCCAACGCGAAGACGGTGGCTCGGGTGTTCGGGTTCCCCTACTTCCCGATCACGCCGACGTTCCCGTGGCTGGGGCCGCTCGGCCTGATCCCGTTCCCCACCAAGTGGACGGTCGAGTTCGGCGAGCCGATCGCCACAGCGGACCACGCCGAGGACGCCTGGCAGGACCCGCTGACCGTGTTCGAGCTCACCGACCGGGTCCGGGACGAGATCCAGCAGACGCTCTACCGGAACCTGCTGCATCGTCGCAGCGTGTTCCTGTAGAGGTGGCCCGGCCCGGCGACCTGCCCACCGCGATCCTCCGGCTCGAAGGCGCGGTGATCCTGTCCCTGGCCGTGTTCCTGTACGTCCGCGCGGACGGCGGCTGGCTGCTGTTCGTCCTCCTCCTTCTGGTGCCGGACGTCGGCATCCTCGGGTACGCGGTCGGACCGCGGGTGGGAGCGATGACGTACAACGCGCTGCACACGACCGTGGGACCGGCGGCGCTGGCCGTGATCGGCATCCTGGCCGAATCGCCAGTCACGGTTTCCGTGGCCCTGGTGTGGTTCGCCCACATCGGGATGGATCGGATGCTCGGGTACGGCCTCAAACACACCAGCGGCTTCCGGGACACCCACCTCGGCCGGATCGGCCGCGGCTAGCCCGTCGACGTCGGCGTCGGCTGCCGGTCCCGGTCCAGCCGTTCGCGCCGGCCGGCGAGCTGGATCTGGTAGACGGCCACCGCGGCCAGCAGCGCCAGGAGGACGATCAGCGTCACCAGCGTCCACCGACGCATCGATCAGCGGCCGAGGTCGACCGCCACGGCGCTGATCTCGCGGGCCAGGGCCTCCACGCCGGAGAGCTTCGGGACGCACACGGCCACCCCGGCCTCCCGAGCTCGCCGCTCCACGTCGGCGTCGACGTAGGCGGAGTACAGGACGATCTGCTGGCCCGGGCGGATCTCACGGATCCGCTTGGCGGTCTCGAGGCCGTCGATGCCCGGCAGCTTCAGGTCCATGACCACCACGTCGGGGTCGGCATCCTCGAGCTCGTCGACGGTCTGCTCGCCGGTGCCGGCCGACCCAACCACCTCGAACCCGTGGAGGCCGAGGATGTCGACGAGCATCCTGCGGACGTGGTCGGTGTCCTCGGCGATGTACAGGCGGATGCTCATGTCTTGGCCGCCAGCCGGAGCTCACAGAACTCCCGGTTCCGTACCAGCAGCTCCCTGATCGCGCGGTCGTCGCCGAGGTGCGTTCGCAGGTCGAGCTCCAAGGAGATGCTCCCGGCGAACCCGTCCCGGGCCACCTCGTCGAGCAGCGTGTCCAGCGCCAGCACCCCCTCGTCGACCGGGAGGTGAGAGTCCCATCCCTTCCCGGCATTGTTCGACAGATGGAAGTGAAGCACCTTCGTCCGGTAGCGTCGATAGGTCTCGAGGACGTCGTACCCGGCGACCGCCAGGTGGCTCGTGTCCAGGACGAGGTGGGTGTAGCGGTCCAGGGCCTCGAGGTCCTGGCCGGCGTGGAACCGCAGTCCGCGGTCGCCCCGGAGCTTCACCGGGAACATGTTCTCGACCCCGATCGTGATGCCGGCTCGGGCCGAGTACTCGGCGAGCCGGTGCTCGACCCACCGGCGGTAACGGACCTGCCACTTGTACGGCGGGTGGACCACCACGAGGGGGATGCCGGCCTGCTCGGCCAGCTGGGTGGCGCGGTAGATCTTCCCGATCGGATCGGTTCCCCACACCCGGCGGGTCAGGAGCAGGAACGGAGCGTGCAGGGCGCCCACCGACAGTCCGAAGTCCGCCGCCAGCTCCGCGATCGTCCGCGCGTCCTGGGTGGCAGGGTCGGAGGTGACCATGATCTCGACGGCCTCGAAGCCCGCCTCCCGGGCGTGGCGGAACGCGTCTCGGAGCGGGAGGCGGTAGAACGGAGCCGTCGACAGGAGCAGTCTCGCAGCCACGCCGCCACCGTACCGGCGGGACCGAGGGGCGTCAAAGAACTCGGGTTCAGGCGCTCGGCAGCCGGAGGCCGAACGCGGCGCCGTGCGGCTCCGCCGGTTCGTACCAGGCCTCGCCGCCCTGGGCTCGCGCCAATCCCCGGACGATCGAGAGCCCCAGCCCGGTTCCCCCCTGGGAACTCTGGGCTTGGGCGAACTTCTCGAACAGCCGGGGGATGAAGTGTGGCGGGACCCCCGGCCCCTGGTCGATCACCAGGATCTCCACCCAGCCGTCCCGTTCCCGGGCCGCGATCCGGACCGGAGGCCGACCGTACTTCAGCGCGTTGGCCACGAAGTTCGTGACGATGTGCTCGACGTGGTGGCGGTCGGCGAAGGCGTGGAGGCCGCGGGCGTCGGAGATCTCGATGTCGCCGGCGTGGTCGGCGAACGTGCCCACGGTGTCCTTCAGGACCGCTCGCACGTCGAGGGCCTCGGCGTGGACCTCCAGGGCCCCCGCCTCGAGCTTCGACATCGTGAGGAGCTCCTCGGCCATCTGGGCGAGCCGCCGGGCCTGGTTCTCGATCATGGACACCTGCTCGCGCCGCTCCTCGTCGGGGATGCGGTCCCAGTGCATCAACAGGGTCGAGGCGAAGCCGAGGACCGAGGTAAGTGGGGTTCGCAGCTCGTGTGAGGCCACCGCCACGAAGTTGCTCTTGATCTCGTCGGCTTGGCGGAGCTCCTCGTTGGCCTCGCGGAGCTCCTCGGCCGACCGCTCCAGCTCTTTCTCCGCGCGGCGGCGCTCCCGCAGCTCCTGCTGCGCCGATGAGTACAGCCGGGCGTTGTCCAGGGCCACCGACGCCAGCCGGCCGAACCTGGACAGGAGGTCGATCTCCTCGGCGGTGAATACCTTGCCCTCCTCGAGCCGAACCAGGCCGATGGCTCCGACGATGTCGCCGCCGGCCCGCAGCGGGAGGGCGACGGCGGCCCGAAGCGTGTCCCACCCGGGGAGCTTCCTGCTCCAGTTCTGGTAGTCCTCGACGGCGATCGGCCTGGCCGCCTCCCAGGCCCGCCCCACCAGCCCCTCGCCTCGCTTGAGGCGGTAGCCCACGTACCCGGAGAACAGCCCGAGCCCGGCCCGCATCACCAGCTCGTCCGCACCCTCGTCGACGGTGTAGAGGTAGGCGTGGTCGGTTCCGAGGAGCGCCGCCGCCCGGGCCAGGATGGCCTCGAGGAGGCTGGTCGGCTCCAGCCGGCGGATCAGATCGAGGGTGGTCTCGTGCAGGGCCTCCAGCTCCTTCGCCTGCCGGCGGAGCTCCTCTTCGGCGCGAAGCCGCACGGAGATATCGTGGATCAGCGCGTTGAACCGCACGGCCTCGCCGGCCGAGGTCGCCCAGATCGTCAGCTCGACCGGGAACTCGGTTCCGTCCCGCCGGAGCGCCACGAGCTCCAGGCGTCGGCCCAGCACCGGGCCCTCGCCCGTCTCGAGGAAGTGGGCCAGCCCCCGGCGGTGATCGTCCCGGTACCGCTGAGGGATGATGGTCTCTGCCAGCTGCCGGCCGAGGGCCTCGTCCCGCGGCCACCCGAAGATCCGCTCGGCCTGCCGGTTCCAGTCTCGGATCCGACCGTCGGGATCGATCGATACGAACGCGTCCTGGGCGGTCTCCAGGATCCGGCGGGTCTCCTCCTCACTGGAGAGGAGCGCTTCCTCGGCGCGCTTCCGCTCGGTGAGGTCGACGATCTGGGAGATCAGGTAGAGGGGATGGCCCTCCCGATCGATCACGGCCGAGCGGGCCACGAACGCCCACACGGGACGACCGTCCGGCCGGAGGTACCGCTTCTCGATCTGATAGGAATGCTCCCCGCCGGTGAGGGCGGAACGCTCCAGCGCGGCCTCGGCCTCCCGGTCCGCCGGGTGCGTGACGTCGCGTGACGTCGCGCCGAGCAGGTCCTCCTCGGCCCGTCCGAGGAAGCGGCACAGGGCCGGGTTCACCTGGAGATAGCGCCCTTCAAGGTCGGTCAGGGCCATACCGATGGGCGCGTTCTGGAAGGCGACACGGAAGCGTGCCTCCGCCTCGTGCAGCGCACGGCGCTCCTCGGCTTTCACGGTTCTGTTCATACGTACCTTATCGGTCGGATTCGCCGTCAGTCTGGAGAACCCTGCTTGCGGGGTCCCGGTATCCTTCGGGCGTCGTGACCGGATCCGATGCCGTTCTCGCCGTCCACGCTCGGGAGCGGCCGGACCGGGTGGCGCTGCTGGCCCGAAACCGGGCCGTCACCTACGGCGAGCTGGAGGACCGGGCCCGGGCCGCGGCGGGCGTCCTGGCCGCCCTCGGGGTGGGCCACGGCGACCGGGTCGCGGTGCTGCTCGGGAACGTCCCCGAGTTCGTCGAGGTGCTCCACGGCGCCTGGCGGCTGGGCGCCGCCGTGGCCCCGTTGAACGCGCTGCTGACGCCCGAGGAGCTCGGCTACGTCCTGGCCGACGCCGACGCCAGGGTCGTGGTGGCGGGCCGGTCCCACGTCCCGGCGGTCCTGGCGGTCCGGGATCGGCTGGCCAGCCTGGAGCAGATCCTGGTGACCGGAGGTGGCCCGTCACCGAGGCGAACCGCCTCGTACGAGCGGGCGCTCTCGCGGTCAGATGACCCGCCGACGGTCGACGTTGGCGACGACGACCTGGCGGTCCTGGCCTACACCTCCGGCACGACCGCCGAGCCGAGGGGCGCCATGCTCACCCACGGTAACCTTCGATCGAACCTCGACATGCTCGCGGCCGTCCCCGCTCTGGCCGAGGTGGAGTCCGACGTGGTCCTGCTCGCGCTCCCCCTGTTCCACATCTTCGGGCTGAACGCCACGCTCGGCCTCGTCCTGCGGGAGGGTGGGACGGCCGTACTCGTGGAGCGGTTCGATCCCCGCGCCACCCTTGACCTGGTGGCCCGGCACCGGGTCACGGTGCTCCCGGGCGCCCCGCAGATGTTCCAGGCCTGGCTGACGGTGTCCGGGCAGCCGGACCTCTCCTCGGTACGCCTGGCGGTCTCGGGCGCCGCGGCGCTGCCGGCCGCCGTGCTGGAGGCGTTCCGGGACCGATTCGGGATCACGATCTGGGAGGGTTACGGCCTGACCGAGACGTCTCCTGCCGTGACCACGACCGCGCTCGGCGGTGAGGCCCGCCCCGGGTCGATCGGCCTCCCGCTCCCCGGGGTCGAGGTCCGGCTCGTGGATGAGCACGGGGCCGAGGTCGAGGAGGGCGACCCCGGCGAGATCGTGATCCGGGGACCGAACGTGTTCGCCGGGTACTGGCACCGTCCCGACGACACCGCGGCGACGTTCCGGGACGGATGGCTCCTCACCGGCGACGTGGCCTACCGCGACGACGACGGGTACCTGCACATCGTCGATCGGACCAGCGACGTCATCGTCGTCTCCGGCTTCAACGTGTTCCCCAGAGAGGTCGAGGAGGCCATCGCCCTCCATCCGAAGGTGGCGGAGTGTGTGGTGCTCGGTGTCCAGGACGAGCGCACCGGCGAGGCCATCAGGGCGCTGGTGGTTCCCCGGTCGGGCGAGACACTGACCGAGGAGGAGGTCCTGGACCGGTGCCGGGACGCCCTGGCCCGCTTCAAGTGGCCGCGCGACATCGAGGTCGTCCACGAGCTGCCCCGGAACGTGACGGGGAAAGTGCTTCGCCGAAGCCTCCGGGGGGAGCGGTGATCGCCCTCCCCATCGCCGCCTCGGTCGTGGCCCTGGCGTTCGGCGTCCACCTGCTGGTCCGCGCCGGCCGCCGGCGGACCTGGCACGAGGCCGTCTGGGGAGTGGCCCTGCTGATGTTTGCCGCCGCCAGCGGGGCCCTGGCCTTCGGCGTGGCCGACGGGTGGTCGTCGGCGGAGTTCCGGACGTACTGGCTGTTCGGGGCGGTCCTGAACGTGCCCTACCTGGCCCTCGGCGAGGTGTACCTGCTGGCCCGCCGGCCGTGGCTCGGCCACCTCGTCCTGGTGGTGCTCCTGGCCGCCTCGGCGTGGGCCGCGGGGGAGGTACGGTCGGCGCCGGTCGACACCGACGTCCTGGAGACGGAACGGTTCTTCGCCGGCCGGGAGGTGCTCGGCGAGGACGCCCCGGCCCGAACCCTGGCCTTCGTCTATTCGTACGCCGGCACCGCGGTGCTGGTCCTGGGCATCCTGTGGTCGGCCCTGGCGATGCGGGGGCGACCGGACCTCCGAGGTCGTCTGTACGGCGCGCTCCTGATCGCGCTGGGCGCGCTCATCGTGGCCGGTGGATCGGCGTTCGCAGCGGCGGGGAGCTTCGCCGGCTTCTCGCTGACGCTGGCCGTGGGCGTGACGGTGATGTACTGGGGGTTCCTGACCGCTACGCGACCGTCGCGCTGACCAGCGGGCTGGCTCGCGGCGCGGGCCGTCCCCTCGGCTCGTCGGTCAGCAGGACGGTCTCCCATCGGTCGGGGTTCGTCTCCACCGGCATCATGGCCCAGCCGTGGAACACCTCGAGGGTCCCGGCGTGCCAGACCTCGCCGCCGCCCTGGAACCACACCTGGTACGCGTGCGCCGGCTCCGGCAGGTTGGTGGCCATGAGGTAGGACTGCTCGCCCCCCGGGATCGAGAGGACCGACACTCGAGCCTCGTTGGCGCCCTCGAGCGGCAGGACGCGGCTACTGGGATAGGTTGCCGTCGAGAGCGCGTCGACCAGCCAGCCCTGGGTGCGCTGGGCGTCATCGAGCCGGCCGGCCAGGCCGGCCACCATCGACAGCGTCCACCCGGACATCCCGATCAGCACGACCGCGGCCCCCACCCCGAGGGCCCAGGCCGGCCAGGCTCGGCGGCGGCGCGGCGGGCTCAGCGAACGCCGAACGCGCGGCAGCAGCGGATCGGGGGGCGCGACGGACGGCGCCGCCAGGGCGAGGTCCCCGGCGACCATCCGGAACCCGTCGAGGGCCCGACGACATCGAGCACATCCCGGGATGTGCTCCAGGAGGGCGCGTTCGGCCAGGGCCTGATCCTCGGGATCGAGCCCGTCGAGGACGTGCGCGGCCATGAGCTCCTCCACGCGGTCGTGGTCCCAGCTCACGACAGCGCCTCCCTGAGCCGCCGCATCGCGGCGAATACCCGGCTCTTCACGGTCCCGATCGGGATGCCCTCCTCGTCGGCGATCCTCGACTGCGTCCAGCCGCGGAAGTACATCAGCTCGACAAGTCGCCGCTGTTCCTCGGGGAGCGAGGCCAGCGCCTCTTTCACCTGCCGGCGTCGGTCGGCCAGATCCGCCTCCTCGGCCACGGCCTCCATCACGTCTTCGACGGCGGGGGGTTCGGGGTTCGCCCGCCGCTCTCGCGCCCGGAGCCGCTCCTCGCGGCGAACCGCGTCGACGGCGCGATGGTGGACCAAGGAGAGGAGGTAGCTCCGGAACGGGCCGCGGGTGGGGTCGTAGGCGTCCGGGGCGTTCCACATCGCCAGGAACGCGTCGTGGACGACCTCCTGGGCCAGGAACGCCTGGTGCAGGACGCGGAGGGCCACGCCGTAGCAGGCCGGCGCGTACCGCTGGTACAGGGTCTCGAAGGCCCCACCGTCGCGAGCGCTGATCCGTCGCATCAGCTCGAGGTCCGTCTCGGCCACGGCGACAAGTATGCCCGCCGCGACCCTCGCGGGTGGATCCGGCCTCGTGTGTATCCTCGTGCGGTGGACCCCCGGATCGGCACGGTGGTGGCCGGCTGCCGGATCGAGGAGCGCCTCGGCCCCGGCGGGATGAGCCTTGTCTACCGGGCCGAGCACGCCACCCTCGGCAGGAACGTGGCGATCAAGTTCCTGGCCCCCGAGCTCGCGAACGACCAGGCGTCCCGAGAGCGGTTCCTGCGTGAGTCGCGGCTCGCCGCGGCACTCCACCATCCGAACATCGTCCCGATCTTCGATGCCGGTGAGGTCGATGGCGTCCCGTACATCACCATGCACTTCGTCGAAGGCACCGACCTGGCCAGGCTCCTGGCCCGGGAGTCGCCGCTGGCCTCGGACCGCATGCTGGCGATCCTGGCGCAGGTCGCCGGGGCCCTCGATGCTGCCCACGATCGCGGCCTGGTGCATCGGGACGTGAAGCCGGCCAACATCCTGATCGCCTCGGGTGAGGGAGCGGAGGCCCCCGGCCACGTGTACCTGACCGACTTCGGTCTGGCCAAGCAGGTGCGGGTCGGCTCCTCGATCACCGAGCAGGGGCGGCTGATGGGTACGCTCGACTACATCGCGCCAGAGCAGATCCAGGGGCTCGAGGTCGACCGGCGCGCCGACATCTACTCGCTCGGCTGCGTGGTGTACGAGTGCATCGCCGGCGTGACCCCGTTCCCGCGCGACACCGAGGTGGCCACGCTGTACGCGCACGTGCAGGAGCCGCCGCCGGCGGCGGGAGAGCGGCGGCCCGACCTCCCACCGCGCGTGGATGCCGTGGTGGCCCGCACCCTGGCGAAGCGTCCCGACGACCGTTACGCGACCTGCGGGCAGTTCCTGGAGGACCTGGCCGCCGCGCTCGACGTGATCCCGGCCACGGGTCCGGTCGAGCTCCCCCCGATGATCGCCGAGCCGGTCCTCGCGGCCGAGCCCTGGGAGGAGCCGGCCGCCGCGCCCGTCGAGGCCACCTCGCCACCGCCGCTGGCTGACCTTGTGGCGATCGACCATCACGGCACGCGGTTCGGCCTCGGCCGCACGCCCGAGGGCTACGCGGTGTGGAACCTGATCACGGGCGGCGAGCCCGTCCGGCGGTTCCCGCTCACCGACGAGGCCTGGCACGAAGCGTGGCGGATGTTCCACGAGCTCGAGACCACCCCAGCGGAGCCCACGCCGGCTGAGTCACGGGGGGAGGAGGTCGAAGCCCCGGCCGAGCCGACGCCGGCGGAGCCCTTGGCCGAGCCGGGGCCGGCGGCAGGCGCTCGGCCACTCGAGGGGGTGGCGGTTCTCGACTACCGGGGCGCCGGCTACGGCCTGGGAAGGACGGAGGACGAGTACGCGATCTGGAACCTCGCCGCCGGCGGAGGCCCGGTGGAGACGTGGCCGATCCACCCGGACGCATGGCGTGATGCGTGGGCCCGCTATCACGAGCTCCAGGCCGCCGTGGCGACGACCGAGGCTCCCGACGACTCGCCAGCGACCGCGGCCCCGCCGGCGCTCGTCGGCGTGGTCTCCGTCGACTACACGGGCCGCGGGTACGGCCTCGGGCGAACCGCCAACGCCTACGCGATCTGGGACCTCGGCGCCGGCGGGGCCCCGGTCCGGACGTTCCCCCTCGATCCGGCGGCGTGGCCGACCGCCTGGGCCGAGTTCCACGCGCTCCAGTCCTCCACATCCTGACGTGCGTCCGCTGAACGGGGCCACGATGATCGACTACCGAGGCCAGCGCTCGATCCTCGGCCGGACCTCCGATCGATACGCGATCTGGGACCCCACGGTGGGAGGGCCGCCGATCCGGCAGTTCCCTCTGACCGCGGAGGGGTGGGCGGCGGCATGGCGTGGGTTCCGCGAGCTCGAGGCCGCCGCGGTGGAACCGGGCGCCATCCCGGCGCTCGGCCTCGGCCGGCTGCTCTCGTTGAGCTTCTCCGTGTACGGGCGGAACCTCTCGGTCCTGGCGAGGATCTGCGGGATCGTCATCGTCCCCTACTACGCGCTGTCGCTGGCGCTGATCCTGGCCACGGTCCGGGTGGTCCCCGATCGCGTCGGGGCAGAGAACGTCCTCACCCCGAACATCCCCTGGTGGGTCGACCTCGTCAACAACGCGGTGCTGTATGCGCTCGTGGTGCCGCTGCTGACCGCAGCGGTGGTGACGGCGGTCGTCCGCGCGATGCTCGGCCGACGGCCCACCCTCCGGACGGCCTACGGCCGCGCCCTGCGGCTGGCGCCGTCCGTGCTGTGGGCCTCGTTCCTGGCCGCGCTCGCCGCGGCGCTGCCGGTGCTCCCGGGCGTGGCGGTTGCCGCGAGCGCGGACCGATCGAGCGTGGCGATCGGCCTGGCCGTCGCGCTGATCACCCTCGGCGTCATGGCCGGGTTCTTCCTGGCGGTCCGGTTCGTGTTCGCCACGCCGATCGTGGTGGTGGAGGCCACCCGGGGAGTCGAGGCGCTTCGGAGGTCGTGGTGGCTGGTCCGAGGGCTGACCGGGAAGGTCCTGGGCGGGCTTGCGGTGACGCTGCTGATCGTATTCGTCGTCCTGTTCGTCGGAGTCACCTTCGCCCTGACCGCGGTCCTGTTCACGGATCTCACGGAGTCGGCGGTCCGGTTCGTGCTCGTCGTGATCGGCGCCGTGTCGGCGCTGACGCTCAGCCTGATGGCCCCGCTGGTCAACGTCCTCATCGTGCTCCTCTACCTCGACGCCCGGGGTCGGAAGGAGGGCCTCACCCTCGGCAGCCTGGGGGGGTCGATCGAGGGATGAGGCGGGTCACCATGTACGCCCGCTCCAGGTGCGGCCTCTGCGATGAGGCCAGGAAGGCGATCCTGTCGATCCGGGGGGAGATCCCGTTCCGCTACGAGGAGGTGCTGATCGACGGCCGGGACGACCTCGAGCGGGAGTACGGGCTTCGGGTCCCGGTGGTGCTGGTCGACGGCGAGGAGGCGTTCGAGGTCCAGGTCGACCGGGCCGACCTCCGGGCGGCCCTCCGGTGAGCTTGAGCGATTGAGAACTCGCGGTACAATCGCCTTTCTCATGTTCACGAAGTCGTCGTGGTGAGAGCCAGGCCGATCCCCGAGGCCACCGTGGGCCGCCTCCCCCTCTACCTCCGGGCCCTGGTCGAGATGGCCGAGGAAGGGGGAACCACCACCTCCTCGGAGGGGCTGGCCGAGGCCGCCGGGGTCAACTCGGCCAAGGTCCGCAAGGACCTCTCCTACCTCGGCTCCTACGGCACCCGGGGCGTCGGGTACGACGTGGCCTACCTGATCCACCAGGTGCGCCGGGAGCTGGGCCTCACCCAGGACTGGCCGGTGCTGATCGCCGGGGTGGGGAACCTCGGCCGGGCCCTGGCCGACTATCGCGGGTTCGCCGAGCGGGGGTTCCGCGTGGTGACCCTGGTCGACGCCGACGCCGGTCTCGTGGGCGAGGTCGTCGGTGGGGTCGAGGTTCGCCACGTCGACGAGATGCCCGCCCTGGTCCGGCAGCACGGCGTGGCGATCGGCCTGATCTGCACCCCGGCGGGCGCCGCCCAGGAGGTGGCCGACCGCATGGTGGCCGCAGGGATCCGTTCGATCCTCAACTTCGCGCCGGCGGTGATCACGGTCCCGCCGGAGGTCTCGCTGCGGAAGGTCGATCTCAGCATCGAGCTCCAGATCCTGGGCTTCTACGAGCAGCGGAAGGCCGTGCTGGCCGACGTGAAGCAGGGCCGGGGCCGGCAGCTGGCCGAGGTCGCGGAGCCGGCCCGGTAGCCGATGCCCGTCCTCGCCCTCGGCGTGTCCCACCGGCAGGCGCAGGTCGAGCTGCTGGAGCGCCTGGCGATCCCCGAGGAGGCGGAGCCGAAGGCGTACCGTCGCCTCGAGGGCCTCGGGTCGGTTCGGGAGTCCGTGGTCCTTTCGACGTGCAACCGTGTCGAGGTGTACGCCGAGGTGGCCCTGTACCACCAGGGCTTCCAGGACCTGAAGCGGTTCATGTCAGAGGCCACGGACGTCCCCGTCGAGGAGTTCGTGGAGCCGCTCTACTCCCACTACGAGGACGACGCGGCCGAGCACCTGTTCGCCGTGGCCGCCGGGCTCGACTCGATGGTCGTCGGCGAGCCGCAGATCCTGGCCCAGATCCGGGCGGCGTACCGGCGGGCCGACGCCGAGGGCGCCACGGGCCCGAACCTGGCGCGGCTGTTCCAGCGGGCCGTCCGGGCCGGCCGGCGGGCCCGCGAGGAGACCGGCGTCGGGACCAGCCCGGCCGCCTTCGTCGAGGCCGGCGCGGTCCTCGCCGAGCGGCACCTCGGTCGCCTCGCGGGCGTGAGCGCCCTGGTGGTCGGCGCCGGGGAGATGGGCGCGCTGGCAGCGCGGTTCCTGCAGGAGCGCGGGGTCGGGCGGATCACCGTGCTGAGCCGACGGCCGGCGCGGGCCGAGCGACTGGCCCGGAAGGTCGGGGCCGGACACGGGGGCCTCGACACGGTCGGCGAGGCGCTGGCCGAGGCGGACCTCATGGTGACCTCGACCCAGGCCACCTCGCCGGTGATCCCGGCCGAAGCGGTTCGCGGGGCCGCCGAGCGGAGCCCCCGACCTCGGTTCCTGCTCGACCTGGCGGTGCCCCGCGACGTCGAGCCGGAGGCCGCGAGGGTGCCCGGCGTCCGGCTGGCCGACATCGATGACCTCGGAAGGGCCCTGGAGGGGAGCCGAGCCGATCCTCGCGAGGAGGTGGCCCGGGCCCGGGCCGTGGTGCACGAGGAGGCCCGGCGCTTCGCCGTCGACCGGCGCACGGCCCGGCTGGCCCCGCTGATCGAGGCCCTCCAGACGCGGGGTGAGGCCGTTCGGAGCTCGGAGCTGCGCCGGCTGGCCGGGCGGCTGGACGGGCTCTCCGAGCGGGAGCGCGAGGCCGTCGAGGCGGCCACGCGCCGGATCGTCCGCCGCCTGCTGCACGACCCCGTGGTCCGGCTGAAGGACCTGGCCGGGCGGGGCGCCGAGGACGGGGCCGCCCGTGCGCTGGCCGAGCTCTTCGGGCTCGAGCCGCCCGGGGACTGACCCGGTGCCCCTCCGGATCGGGACCAGAGGGTCGCGCCTCGCCCTGGCCCAGGCCGAGGAGGTCGCCGGCCTCCTTCGCGAGCGGGGCCACGACGTCGACGTGGTGTCGATGACCACGGCCGGGGATCGCGGGGCCTCGCCGGCGTCCTCGCCGGCCGGCACGAAGGGCCTGTTCGTGGCGGAGATCACCGAGGCCGTGTCCCGAGGTGATGTGGATCTGGCCGTCCATTCGGCCAAGGACCTCCCCTCCGAGGACCCCCCCGGCATCGAGGTGGCCTCGGTCCCGCAGCGGAACCTCCCATACGACGTCCTGGTGTCCCGGGCCGAAGGCCTCCCGGACCGGCCGGTGGTGGGGACCTCGAGCCTCCGCCGGCGGGCCCAGCTCGTCCGGTTGCACCCGGAGGCGGTGGTCCGCGATCTCAGGGGGAACGTCGACACCCGCCTTCGCCGGGTGGCCGAGGGCCACCTCGACGCGCTGGTGCTGGCCGCCGCCGGCCTGTCCCGGCTGGGGCTGGCCCCCGACCACGTCCGGCCTTTGCCGGTCGACGACATGGTCCCCGCGCCGGGGCAGGGGGCGCTGGCCGTGCAGGCGCGAACGGACGACGACGCTGCCGAGGCGGCTCGGGCCGTCGATCATCGAGCCTCCCGGACCGCGTTCGAGACGGAGCGTCGGGTGGTGGCCCTCCTCGGTGGCGGCTGTCGGCTCCCGCTTGGGGCCTACGCCGAGACGCGGGGCCCGGCCGTTCGCCTCCTGGCCGTGGTGGTCCGGCCGGACGGGTCCGACCTCCTGTGGTCGCAGGTCGAGGGGGACGACCCGGAGCAGGTCGCCGGGGAGGCGGCGGAGACGCTGCTGGCGGCCGGAGCCGGCTCGATCCTCGCCGACCTCCGCACGTGAGTGGGCCACTGGCCGGCCGCGTGGTGCTGGTGACCCGTCCCCACCCGGCGGGTGAGGTGCTGGCCCGGCGGCTCCGAGCGCTCGGCGCGGAGGCCATCGCGGCCCCGACGATCGGGGTGGAGCGCCCGATCGCCGGCGGCGAGCTGGACGACGCGGTGCGCGATGCCGCCGAGGGACGGTTCGACTGGACGGTGTTCACCAGCGCGGCCGGGGTCGAGGCGTGGTTCGAGCGGGCCGAGGCCCTGGGCGTGGGTCCCCCGAGGTCGGCGGTCGCTGCCATCGGCGATGCCACCGCCGAGGCCCTCCGGGCCCGCGGAGTGGAGCCCACGCTGATCCCCCCTGAGTTCACCACCGAGGCCCTGGGCCGGGCGTTCCCGGAGGGCCGGGGGAGGGTGCTCCTGGCCCGCGCCGACCTGGCCACCGCGGAGCTCGAGCAGGCCGTCCGGTCCAAGGGTTGGGAGCCGGTGCGGGTCGACGCCTACCGGGTCCGGATCGCCGAGTCGCTCCCTCCGCCGGCCGCCGCGGCGCTGCGGGAGGGCCGCGTTGACGCGGTCACGTTCACGTCGCCGTCGACGGTCGAGGGATTCGTGGGACTCGCCGAGGGCGCCCGACCGCCGGCCGTGTGCATCGGGCCGGTCACGGCGGCCGCGGCGGCGCGAGCCGGTCTCGACGTGGTGGGCGAGGCCGAGCCGCACACCGAGATTGGCCTCACCGAGGCGGTGGTCCGAGCGCTCGGCTCAGGTTGACGCGGCCCCGCTGCTCGGGCTGTGTGACGCGCCGAGAGGCCATGCGGGGGATCGTCGTGCGGGCGCTGTTGGTGGTCGGGGCGTTCGTCTCGACGGCGTGCTTCGGCGACGAATTCGGCGACCTCAGCCCGGTGGAGCGGGACGCCGGCGAGGCCGGGATCAGCATCGAGGTCACCGGATGTGAGCTCGACGAGGCCACCGGCAACGTCACCGCCACGGTCGAGGTGACCAGCGACAAGGAGTACGAGGCCATCCTGATCGACCTCGAGCTCGTCGACGCGGGAGGCACCGTGGTGGCCACCACGTCGACCTCGGCCACGAACGTCCAGCCGGGCGAGACGTACCGGCTGGAGATGCCGCTGTCGCCCGCGGGCGAGCTCGGCGAGGGCTTCACCTGTGAGGCGGAGCTCAACCTGGCCACGGAACCGTTCGGGTAGGGAGTAGCATCCAGGGGATGGCGTTCCCCATCCATCGTCCCCGCCGGCTCCGACGGACCGCGGCGCTCCGCGATCTCGTCCGGGAGACAGACCTCACCCCCCGACAGCTCGTGGCGCCGCTGTTCGTCAAGGAGGGGATCGACGACCCGGCGCCGATCGCCTCGATGCCGGGGCAGGCGCAGCACACGCTGGAGTCGCTCCGGAAGGAGGCCCGGGAGATCTTCGAGCGAGGCGTCCGCGCGTTCGTCCTGTTCGGCGTGCCGTTGCGCAAGGACGCCGAGGGGAGCGAGGCCTGGAACGATCAGGGCATCGTCCAGCGGGGGATCGGAGCCCTGCGTGAGGAGCTCGGCGACGACGCCGTGGTCATCGCCGACCTGTGCCTCGACGAGTACACCGACCACGGCCACTGCGGGGTGCTCGACGAGCTCGGGAACGTCGACAACGACGCCACGCTGGAGCGTTACCGCTGGATCGCGGGGTCACACGCGCGGGCGGGAGCCGACCTGGTGGCGCCGTCGGGGATGATGGACGGCCAGGTGGCGGCGATCAGGTCTGCGCTGGACGGCGACGGGCGCTCCGACGTGGGCATCCTGGCGTACGCGGCCAAGTTCGCCTCTGCGTTCTACGGCCCCTTCCGCGATGCCGCCGAGTGCACGCCGCGGTTCGGCGACCGCGCCGGGTACCAGCTCGATCCGGGGAACGGCGACGAGGCCCTCCGTGAGATCCGGGCCGATCTCGACCAGGGCGCGGACATCGTCATGGTCAAGCCGGCGCTGCCGTACCTCGACGTGATCCGTCGAGCTCGCCAGGAGGGGGGTGCCCCCGTCGCCGCGTACAACGTGTCCGGGGAGTACGCCATGGTGAAGGCCGCCGCGGAGCAGGGCTGGATCGAGGAGCACCAGGCGGTCCTCGAGGTTCTCACCGCGATCCGCCGGGCCGGGGCCGATCTGATCCTCACGTACCACGCCGGGGACGCCGCCGGCTGGCTCTCCTGAGGTTCACGAACGTCGCCGGATCTCATCGAGGATCATCTGCTGATTAGCTTCGAGCCGCTTGAGCCGCTCGAACGTCTCCTCGTTGATCCTGTAGTCGTGCTCCGCGGCATCCCGGTCCTTGGCCGTCTGCCGGTTCTGGCTCATCATCACCACCGGGCCGGTGTAGGCGGCCTGGAACGAC
>OCZV010000177.1_pt1 | contig 23761 bp, 26 predicted proteins | sample 1539051 | NCBI WGS metagenome assembly OCZV01 (sample SAMEA3113581, study PRJEB22503) | soil metagenome
GCTTGGCCCGGTAGTCTAGTTGGCCTAGGACGCCGCCCTCTCAAGGCGGAGACCACGGGTTCGAATCCCGTCCGGGCTACGAGGTAACGGGATCTACTCAGGAGCTGTTGCGATGAACACGATCGACGTCGTCGAGCGCCCGCACCTGCGGGACGACCTTCCCGACTTCCGGGCCGGGGACAGCATCCGTGTCCACGTCCGGGTCGTGGAGGGCGAGCGGGAGCGAGTGCAGATCTTCGAGGGCGTCGTCATCCGGCGCCGCGGCAGCCGTTTGTCCGAGACGTTCACCGCACGAAAGATCTCCTTCGGAGTGGGCGTGGAGCGCACGTTCCCCGTCCACTCGCCGATGATCTCGAAGATCGATGTGGTTACACACGGGCACGTGCGGCGGGCGAAGCTCTACTACCTCCGGTCGCGGGTGGGGAAAAAGGCGACCAAGATCAAAGAGCGGCGCCAGGCGTAAGACCCGTGGAGCCTGAGTCAGCACCGTCCCCCGAGGGTGCGCCGATCACTCTGGAGGTCGATGCAGGCGCGCCGCCGGCCCCGGAGTCTGCGGCCCCCGGGCGCCGACTCCTGTGGCGACAGTTCCCATTTGTTGTCGTCGGGGCCGTCGTCATTGCTCTTCTTGTCAAGAGTTTCCTGCTCCAGGCGTTCTACATCCCGTCCACCTCAATGCTCCCTACCCTCGAGAGGGGCGATCGAGTGCTGGTCGAGAAAGTCGGACGGCTTTTCGGAGGTCCTGCGCGCGGCGACGTGGTCGTGTTCGAACGGGATATCGCCGCGAGTCCTCCACAAGAGACCGGCTCGCCGATGTCGGAGCTGGCGGACGCGTTCAAAGGGCTCCTCGGCATGCCCGCGGACGGAAGAGAAGACCTGATCAAACGTGTGATCGCGGTTGAGGGTGACGTCGTCGAAGGCCAGGGGCAGCAGGTGCTGGTGAACGGAGACCCGCTCGACGAGGACTATCTGCTGGACGGTAGCGCAACATACACATTTGCGGCAACGACCGTCCAACCGGGAATGATCTTCGTCATGGGGGACAACCGGGATGGGTCGCAGGATTCCCGAAGCTTTGGTCAGGTTCCTGTCGACCGTGTCGTCGGCAAGGCGATCCTGGTTATCTGGCCGCTGAACCGCGCCGGCCCAATCTGAGCAAGCCTGTAATTGACGGAATTGAGTCCATTGCAAACTGATCGCGCTTAAGGTTTTTCAATATGCCGAAGGTCCAGGAACTCGCCCGCGAACTCGGAATGACCTCGCAGGAACTGCTGAGGCATCTGGAGCGGATCGGTCGTCCCGCCGCAGGTCACACCTCTATCGTCGAGGACGACGTTGCGCGCCGCCTCCGCATGGAGATGGGGAACGGTTCCGTGTTGGGGGATGAGAACGACCAGGCAACAGTGACTACCGTGGAGCCGGGAGTGACCACCGTCGAGCCGGCGCCGCCGGCGGACTCCTCAGACGAGAGCCCCACGGAAGCTCTTGCCGTTCCAGATGTCATGCCCGATTGGAAGGACACGGAGGAGCCCGAGAAAAAGGCTCCCGAGAAGGAGCCGCCGCGCCGGGGGTGGACCCATTCGCTCGCCGAGTTGCCGGTCCTGATCTTCTTCGCATTCATCATCGCCGTCGTGATCAAGACGTTTCTGGCCCAGGCGTTCTTCATCCCGTCTGAGTCGATGCTCCCGACTCTCGGGATAGGTGACCGAGTGCTGGTGGAGAAGCTCAGCTACAGGTTCGGATCCCCGGACCAGGGCGACGTTATCGTTTTTGCCAAGGATGTCTTCGGCGAGGTCCCCGACGTGCCGTGGCACCAAGATGCTCGGAACTTCCTGAGGGAACTCCTGGGACTTCCGACCGGTCGCGAGGAGGATTTCATCAAACGCATCGTGGCCGTCGGTGGCGACACGATCCGGTACACGGGCAATCCGCGCCGGCTCGAGGTCAATGGCGCGGTAATCGACGAGCCGTACCTCAGGGGAAGCGCAGACGACGGGAGCCAGGCCTTCGGGGGCAAGGACTGCCAGCGCCACGAGATGGAGAGATCCGAAAACGCCTGCGTGGTTCCGGCAGGGGCCGTTTTTGTCATGGGGGACAACCGGGGGAACTCTTCGGATTCGAGGTCGTTCGGACCCGTCCCGGAGAACAAGATCATCGGCCGGGCATTTGTGGTGATCTGGCCCCCGTCGCACCTCGATGGCCTTTAGCCCCAGGTCCGGGGATTGATCCCGAGGCCGGGCCCCGGGGTTAGAGTCACGCCGATGGTTCTTGACGCATGCGGGCTGCTGGAAGCACGCCTCTCGGATGCAGGTTTCGAGCGAGTGGCCGGAGTCGACGAGGTGGGCAGGGGGGCACTGGCAGGTCCGCTCGTTGCCGCTGCCGTGATCCTTCCGCCTGGTGCCGAGATCGAAGGGCTCCGCGATTCAAAACTGTGCACCAAGCTCCAGCGCGAACGACTTGCCGCCCGCATCAAGGAGGTTGCTCTGGCAGTGTCCGTGGTGCGGGTCCAGCACGACCGTATCGATCGCCGAGGCCTCCAGAGGTGCAATCTCGACGCTCTGCGGCGAGCACTCCGGGGCCTCGAGCTCGCCCCCGATTTCGTGCTGGTCGACGCCTTTCGCCTGAAGCGGATGCGAGTGCCGTCGCTCGGGGTCAAGAAGGCGGACGCGGTCTCCCGGAGCGTGGCGGCCGCCTCGATCGTCGCCAAGGTCCACCGGGATGCTGCGATGCGCCGGTACCACCGCAAGTTCCCCCAGTACGGCTTCAGCCACAACGTGGGGTATGGAACGAGTGAGCATTGGGCTGCGTTGAAGCAATACGGGCCCTGCCGGATCCACCGGCGCTCGTTCTACGGGGTGCTGGGATTTCCCGACCAGGGGCCTGTCTCGGGTCCCGGAATGGCGCGAAACTACCTCGAGGGGACGGGCCTCGACGAGGACCTGGATGAAGAGTTGGACCTGGACGAGGAGATGACATGAGCGTCGAGGACCTCGAGAAGTACGAGGCCGAGATGGAATTGCAGCTCTACAAGGAGTATCGGGACGTTCTCCCGATGTTCAAGTTTGTCGTGGAGACCGAGCGGCGCTTCTATCTGGCGAACGAGGTGAAGGTCGATACCAAACATGTCGGCGGCAAGGTTTGGTTCGAGGTCGAGCTCTCCGACGCCTGGGTGTGGGACATGCACAGGCCTGCGCGTTTCGTGTCAAACGTCCGGGTCGTGACGTTCAGAGATCTCAACGTCGAGGAACTCTCACAACTCGCCGAACGCGATCTGGTCCCTCGCCCTCCGGGCATCGAGCAGTAATTCGTCGCACCTCCTAGCTAACGTGGCCGCATGGAGACGCGGCATTCGTTTGGTCGTTCCGCGGAGATGCTTGCTGCGGATTTCTACCGGCGCCGGGGATTCGACGTTCTCGCGTGCAACTTCCGGCGCGCCGGTGGGGAGATCGATGTCATAGCCCGCCGTGGTTCGCTTCTCGTCTTCTGCGAGGTGAAGGCGCGCAACTCCACGCGGTGGGGCATTCCCGCCGAAGCCGTGGACGCCCGGAAGCAGGCTCGGATCAAGAGGATCGCCGGGGCATGGCTGAGGGAGAACCGGCCGGGCCGGGTGAAGATTCGCTTCGACGTCGTGTCGGTGACCGTCGAGAGCGGCCGCGTGCAGTTGGAGCATCTGCTCGACGCGTTTTGACGAAGGATCTTCGAGGCCGCCTTGGCCCACGCCCGGTACTCATCGATGCGGTCGCGGCGATAGTGGTAATCCCGTATCTCAAACAGCGGCCCGCCCACGGCCCTCGTCAGTGTTGGATGGAACCGGTTCCGATCAACGCAGGAGCGGGAAACGCTACGTTTCCGCTCTCGTCCGTGAAGCGAACGAGATCCACCTCCGCTGCTTCCAGAAGGCGACCGTAGTCGTCGTCGGACATGTCGGAAAGGGTCCACCCGCGGATGTCCGTGTGAACCCAGGCCTCGATGGAATCGAATCGCGCGGTGCCGTCCAACTGACGTACCTCGCTGTTCGAGAAGAACTCAGACATCATGTTCCCGAGCTCTGCGGGATCGCCCATGTTGTACGGAGCCCTAAGTGCATCTCCCGCTGTTTTGCCGAAGAGGCGGTCGAGCAAATCCACCATGGCCGCATAGCCGGTAGTGTCGGCCAGCGAGGCCCAGGTCGCGATCGCCACCCGGCCGCCCGGCTTTAGAACGCGCCCTATCTCCGACAACGCCTGCTTGGGATCCTCGAAGAACATGATCGCGAACTGGCTCACAACGACATCAAATGAGTCGTCTTCGAAGGGAAGATCCTCGGCAACACCTTTGGTCCATTCAATGCCGGGGGCTCGTCGAGCAACTGCCAGCATCCCGTCGTTCGGATCTACCCCGACCACACGTCCGTTGACTCCGACTCGGTTTACTGCCTGCCTGGCCACAACTCCGGTCCCGCACCCCACATCGAGGACGTGATCTCCCGAGGTAGCGCCGGCCGCGTCGAGCAGCGGTCCCACCCATTGGGCGAACAGAGCGGGCAGAAAGAACGCCTCGTAAACTTCGGCCGCCGTAGCGGCTACCTGCCCTCGCTCTGTGTCGGTAACCTCCGTCATCGTTCTCCTCCATCCTCGTGCGGGATCCGGTTCATGGGGTGGCGTGCCCGTGACTTCCCCGCGCCGTCTTGCGACTTCGTCGATCCGAAGGAGCGCCGCGATAGACGCCATGAATCGGCTCGATGAAGTCTGACCGTTCATGTCGGCGAGCGTAGATTTGACGACCCGAGCTGACTTCGCCCGAACCGGCCATCTTGTGTACCGGCCGACCTAGCCAGTTCTGGCTATCGGTCCACGCCGGCCGTCAGGCCGGACCGAATGGCATGTGATGCCGCGGCCGTTCGGGACGGAAGGTCAAGCTTGCGAAGGATGTTCGTTACGTGGCGATGGACTGTGTGTTCGCTCACGACCATCTGCTCAGCAATCTGGCGATTCGTAAGTCCTTCTGCCAGCAGGGCCAGCACTTCGCGCTCGCGCGGAGTGATCGCAGACGGGCCGTCTTGATCACGGTGCCCGACGAAGGCGTCGAGCAACGAACTCACCCTGTCCGCCTCGGCGCGCGCGCCCATCTCCACCAAGCGGTCCCGCGCGGCTACCGCCTCGCGCTCGGCCGCTTCGATGCGGCCCAGAGCGGCCAGGCTCGTCGTAAGTTCGATCCTCGCTTGCGCGGCCTCGAAGGGAGCTCCACCCCGCTCGAAGCCGTCCACCGCATCCTCCAGGAGCGCTCGCGCATTCTCGTGGTCGCCACCGGCGGCCGCGACCATGCCGTTCGCCAGGATTCGTCTCGCTCTCAGTGGACCGGTGGCGAGGATCTTCTCGATCTCTTCGAGGGCGGAGGTTGCCGCCTTTGCCTCGTCGAGTTCACCTCTCGCCAGGTGCGCTCGGACGAGTAGGTCCAGCACCGGAGCGCGCTGCACCTTGTCGTCCGCGGGGATGTGGCGGAGCAACCTCTCGCCGAGCTCCACAGCCCGCAGAGCCTCTCCGCGGTCGAGGGCGAGTCTGGCGCGACACAGGCGGGCGGCGGTCGAAGGACCAACGAGGTCCAGAAGGCGTCGTGCGTCCTCCGGCCTGCCCTGCCGGCGCCTGAGCTCCGCGAGACTCGCGAGCGGAGCCTCGGCCCAGGCGGGGCGCGAGTACCTGAAGTCCTCCACGGATGCCTCAAGCAGCCTTTCTGCATCCGCCCACCGGCCTCGCCATAAGTGGATGGCCCCGTACTCGGCCCGGCAGAACGCCAACATGAAGCGACTTCCGTAGCGCTTGGCGAACTCATCGATGCGATCGCACCAATCGAAGGCACGGTCGTAGTCGTGCACGGCAGTGCATGCGGTCACGAGAAAGCAGCACGCCCACGCGCCCGAAATGGGAACGTTCGCCTCGCCCGCCAATGCCATGGCCGTCGCCTCATCCAGGCAACGCATTCCGATTTCGACTTGAGCACGCCCCACAAGGACCGCTCCTTGAAGGGCAAGGCCGAGCATCTCGAGATCCGGGACATTGAACTGCCGCCCTGCCTGAGCCGCCCGGAGCCCAAGCTCTTCCGCCTTCGCGGTGTCGCCTGAGATCGATGCTATGTAGCCATCGTGGAACGCGAGCCAGCCATGCTCTGGGCTCGGATCGAGCGATTCGAGCAGACGCTCGGCGCGTCGCAACCATCCGCTCGCAACTGCCATCGCGCCGTGGAAGTCCAGGTGATCGGCAGCTAGCCACGTAGCCATCCGGGCGGCACCGGCACGATCTCCGCCCTGTTTGTACAGCCGGTAGGCGCGTTCGCGCGCCTCAAAGACCGTATGGGCATCGTCCAGCCACCACGCCGCCCAGCTCAGGCCTTCGAAGACTTCGGGAGAATCGCCAATCTTCAGCTCGTCTTCAAACAGGGCCCGGGCCTCCTCCCATGAGGCCTCTGACAGAGCCGTCCACCCGTCGCGCGTTTTGTCGTCCCGAGAGGTCACTCCGCCCATGGGCCAAGGGTAGGTCACCGAACACAACGTGACCAGGTGTCCCGGACGCTCCAAGACATCGGCTCCGGTTGGCCACCCGCTGAGCTTCACCGGCCGGCTGCGCGCTGCGTCGAGAAGACATGGCTCGCACTGCCGGCGCGAACTGACAGCGGCAAGAAGACGTGGTCTCCGATATGGGAGATGCGGACGCCGGGCCAGGAATAGGCCTTACTTGGCGTCAAGAATATCCGTCGTCAATCTGACACTTTGACCAGGTGAAAGGTACTTGATCGATTCAGAAAGCTGTGCCATACTGCAAGCCGTACCGAAAGGAGGAATGAATGGAACCTCTGGCTTTGATGTTCGTGCAGGAAGCCGAGCGGAGGATGCTGGAGAGCGCCGGCTACCGTGCCGAGCGCCCCAGGCTCTTCCCGGAGGCGCTGCCCTCGGGGGCGAAGGCTCCGGCCTCGAAGTCCCCGTCCGGGACCCGTCCGTTCCGGGCCCGCACGGTGACGGCCACTGCCCTTCGCCGGGTCGCCGATACCGTCGATCCTGGCTACGCACCGCGCGCCGAGCGGCGCGCGGGCGCGTAAGTCCTCCCCTCGAACGGCGGCCCGTGCGATGGGCGGCGTGAGTTCGTCGTCCGAAAACCCCACCGCGCCGGCGGCTTCAGTCGGAAATAGGGTGCGGGCAATGGCCGGAAAGCGCGATCGAGAGCGACCCAAGGCGACCCTCGCATCGGTCGCCCGTAAGTTGGGTGTGTCCCGAACCACCGTTTCAAACGCGTACAACCGACCGGACCAGCTTTCTCCCGAACTGCGCGACCGAATCCTCACGACGGCTCGAAAACTGGGCTATTCAGGCCCCGACCCCGCTGCTCGCACGCTGCGCCGCGGGCGCGCGGGCGTGATCGGCTTGTTGTTCATGGACTCCGTCGCCTATGCATTTCGAGATCCGGCGGCTACCGGCTTCGTCGAGGGCCTGGCTTCGGCTACTGAGGATTCTGGCGTCGGTCTTCTCCTGATAGCGCGCAGTTTCGAAGGGGCAGGCGAGGTGTCGGTCGTAAACAACGCGGTAGTTGATGGCTTCATCATCTATGCGATGCCGGTGGGCGATCCACTCGTTGAGGCCGTCAGGAGGCGGGGCCTCCCACTTGTCGCCGTTGAATCTGCGAACCGGTCAGAGGATGCCTTTGTCGGGATCGACGACTATGCAGGCGCGCGCAAGATTGCGGAGCACGTACTGAGCTTGGGTCATCGCAGGATCGCAGTCATCGCCTACGCCCTCCAAACCACCGCGTACCGAGGCCGAGCAGGCCCGGAACGGCAGAGCCGCATCGACTGGGGATCTTCGGCCGCGCGGCTCTGGGGATACCGCCACGCCCTCGAGGGCGCCGACTTCGACTGGGCGGACGTTCCGGTCGAGGAGGCGGGACCAAGTCGGCGAGAAACCGGATACAGCGCGGCCCGCGCACTGCTCGATGCTGATCGGCCTCCCGCCGCCATTCTGGCGATGAGCGATCAGCTCGCATTCGGAGCCATGGAAGCGGTTGCCGATGTGGGCCTGCGCGTCCCCGAAGACGTGTCGGTAGTCGGCTACGACGACATCCCGGCCGCTGAGGCGGCCGGCCTTACGACCATCCGGCAACCGGTCTTCGACAAGGGCCGGATGGCGGGGGAGATGCTCCTTGCTTTCATCGAGCGCCGCTCGGTCCCTCAGCGCAGGGTGCTGCTGCCAACCGAATTGATCGTGCGCACCTCAACCGGCGCGCCACCCAGCTAGTTCTGTTTCGTTCTGACCGCGATGTGTTGCAATTCCGCCCCGTAGGCGCGCGGTCAGAATGAAGCCACCGGCGCCGATGGCGCGGCGCGCCCTTTTTTGTCTCACCCTCCCTGTAGCCTGCGGACGTCGCGCAACCAGGGGCCGGGAACGGAGCCATTCCGTGCTCGCATCTGCCTCATCGGTCGCCCTCGTCGGCACCGAAGCCCTTGCGGTGGAAGTGGAGGTGTTCGTGGGCTCCGGTGTCCCGCGTTTCGCCATCGTGGGCCTCCCGACGAAGTCCGTACGAGAGGCCGAACAGCGCGTCCGGTCCGCCCTCGAATCGAGCGGACACACATGGCCGAACGTTCGGATGGTCGCGAACCTTGCGCCGGGAGCACTGCGCAAAGAGGGCACACACTTCGACCTTCCCATCGCCGCCGGCATCCTCGCGGCCGCAGAAAAGGTGGATTCGGATTCGCTCAAGGGCTGGACGATTCTGGGCGAACTGGCTCTCGACGGCTCGGTGCGTCCGGTCCGTGGCGTTCTCGCTGCAGCGATGGAGTGCAGATCTCTAGGACAGCGCGGGATCATCTGCCCCGCCGCCAATGCCGCCGAGGGGGCGCTCGTCGAGGGCATCGACGTCGTCCCCGTCTCCAACATGAGCGAGTGCATCGGCTTCCTAGGCGGAGACTGGACTCCTCCCAAAGTGGACCCTCCTCCTGATCCCGATCTGCCCGTTGTCGAAGACATGTCTGAGATCTGTGGCCACGACTACGTCAAACGTGCAGCGGAGATCGCGATGGCCGGTGGGCACAACCTCCTTCTTATCGGGCCGCCCGGTTCCGGAAAGACGATGCTCGCGCGCCGAATGCCCGGAATCGCGCCAGAGATGACACCTGAGGAATCTCTCGAAGTCACCCGCATCTACTCGGTGGCCGGAATGTTGTCCGGGCGCGCAGCGCTGGTAACGGCGCGGCCGTTTCGCTCTCCGCACCCAGGCGTTTCTCTCGCCGGACTGATCGGCGGAGGGAGCGGCATTGCGCGCCCGGGCGAAGTCAGCTTGGCTCACAACGGGGTTCTGTTCCTGGACGAGCTCGCGTTGTACAGGCGCGACGTATTGGAGGCGCTGAGAGGGCCCGTCGAAGACGGAATCGTACGTATCGCACGAAGTGGCGGCGTGATCTCTTATCCCTGCCGCTTCGTATCGCACGAAGTGGCGGCGTGATCTCTTATCCTTGCCGCTTCTCTCTCATCGCAGCAATGAACCCCTGCCCGTGCGGACACAGCGGAGACGACGGGATGTTGTGCCGGTGTTCCGAGAGAGAACTCGAGTTGTATCGCGCCAGGTTGTCGGGGCCGCTTGTCGATCGCTTCGACATCCAGGTCAAAATGTTGCGCACCAGAAGCAACGACCTTCTCGGTGACTCTCAAGGCGAGAGTTCGGAATTGATCCGCGGTCGCGTCACGGCTGCGCGAATCATTCAGCGAGAACGATACGGAAGCGGAGTGATCACCAACGCCAGCGCTCCGAAGAGCGCGGTCGAGCGTACTGTTCAGCTTGCCCCCGGAGCGCGCGACATGCTTCGCACAGCGATCGACACCCTGTCGCTGTCGGGCCGAGGTTTGGATCGGGTACGGCGGATCGCTCGGACGATTGCAGACCTCCAGGGCAACGCCGAGGTGAGCGACGATCACTTCGCAGAAGCCCTTTTACTGCGCTCGGACGGCCGAGTTCTGGTGGACTCGGCATGAAAATCGAGACGGTCCAAAGCCGCGTCATCGCGCCGGGGGCGGTGGAATGGCCCGATCGGCTCGACGAGCTCGGCGGCATCGATCCACCGCTCGAGCTGTTTGCAGCAGGCCGCCCGTTCAATCCGGGCGCTCCGTGCCTGGCCGTTGTTGGGACTCGCCGCCCGACCGCTGGAGGACTCCATGTGGCGCGCAGTTTCGCTCGCGGGTTCGCCGAGGCCGGAATAACGGTGGTGTCCGGACTGGCGGTTGGAATCGACTCTGCGGGTCATTCATCGACTCTCGACGCAGGAGGTGCGACGGTCGCCGTACTCGGCTGCGGACTCGACGTTGACTATCCGCGGCGCAACCGAGCGCTGAGGGCAAGGATCGTGGCCTCGGGGACGCTCCTGTCGGAATATTCGCCCGGCACACCTCCGAACCGATACAACTTTCCGGCACGAAACCGCATCATCGCCGGGCTTGTGATGGGCGTGGTTGTAGTTGAGGGCGCTATCACCAGTGGCGCACTGGTTACTGCGCGACTAGCGCTGGAGGCGAACCGGAGCGTGTATGCGGTGCCGGGAAGTATTCGGAATCCGATGGCCGCGGGTCCCAACGAGCTCATCCGGACGTCCCAAGCGCAGCTCGTCCGCTCGGTCGAGGATGTGTTCGAGGATCTAGCGCCCGAGCTCCTCGCGACCGTACGGGGTCATGCCCCGCGGGACATGCCGCGCGTCGATGCCACCGAACTCGACATCCTCAGGACGCTTGACGATTCACCGGTGGCCGTCGACGAGATCGCGCGCGCGACCGGACGTCCGCCCGGGAAGATCGCAGTGGTGCTGGCGGCACTGGAATTGCGGGGCTTGGCAAGCCGGAACCGCGGGGGCTACTACCTGACCGAGGCCGGCGCCCGGGGAATGGCGGCCGCAATCGAATTCGAGCAGGACTCGAGCTGAGATGGCACGAAACCGTGCCATATTGGGCTCTGGTGCCATCTCGGCTCGTGCGCAGAGCGGCCTCTCGATGCAGTAGCCCCATTGGGCACGGTTGTTGACAGCAGCAACTTCAGGCACGCATCCTTTATTACTCCAATGAAAAGCGACCAGCCGGCCGGGGAGACCTCCATAAACGATGCCTCGGAGGGTTTTCTGCGCGCCATCCGGGCGGAGCGCAATCTTTCGCCGAATACGCAGGATGCCTACCGGGCCGACTTGCGAGGTTTCGAGGAGTGGCTCGCCCGTGCGGGCGTCACCGACCTTGACGGGATAGACCGGCGCTGGCTGCGCCGCTACGTGGCCTACCTATCGCAGCGGGGGTACGCGCGGCGGACGATCGCCCGAAGGGCGAGCACCATCCGATCGATGCTTCGCTGGGCGGTGCTTCACGGGCATATCGCTGCGAATCCCGCCGACGACCTGCTCACTCCGAAACTCGACCGACCTCTGCCGAGGGTGCTGAAGGCCACCGACGCCGCAGAGCTGTGCGAGTTGCCGCCCGACGACGACCCGGTGGGAGCTCGAGACCGAGCCGTCCTCGAGTTGCTGTACGGGGCGGGGCTCAGGGTCGCCGAGCTGTGCGGCCTGGATCTCGAAGACGTGGACCTCCGGCATGGGACGATACGTGTCGTCGGGAAGGGAAACAAAGAACGGCGCGTTCCTATTGGAGAACCCGCGATCAGAGCGCTCCGCTTCTACTTGTCGCACGCGCGCTCGGGTTTCATGGAGGGCCGAGAGTTCGTTACCGAGTCACATGTGTTGTTTCTGAACTCACGCGGCCGGCGGCTTAGCCCCCGGAGTGTTAGGGCACTTCTCGCGAAGTACCTTGCAGGAGAGGGTCGGGCGCCGGTGAATCCTCATGCATTGAGGCATTCGTTCGCGACGCACCTGCTGGATGGCGGGGCGGACCTGCGCGCCGTCCAGGAGCTGCTTGGACATGAGAGCCTGGCAACGACGCAGATATACACTCACGTTTCAACCGATCGTTTGAGGGCCGTGTATGAGCAAAGCCATCCCCGAGCGTAGGCAGGATGCGTCCTCCGAGGCCGCTCTCGATGAGGTAGCGCAAGCATGGGAGGAATACAAGGCCAGAGCGCTCCCTGAGGCGCGCGACCGACTGATCCTGAACTACTCGCCGCTCGTCAAGTACGTGGCCGGCCGTGTAGCCGTTGGTCTTCCTGCCAACATCGAGCAGTCCGACCTCATCTCATACGGCATATTCGGGCTCATCGATGCAATCGATAAATATGATCCTGCGCGCGGGATCAAGTTCGAGACCTATGCAATAAGCAGGATCCGCGGTGCCATCATCGACGAGTTGAGAGCGATCGACTGGGTTCCGCGTTCGGTTCGCTTCAAAGCGCGTGAGGTTGAGAAGGCCTACACAAACCTCGAGAACAAATTGAAACGACCGCCGTCCGATGCCGAGATCGCCGAAGAGATGGGCGTCTCCATGGACGACCTGCACAACATCTACACGCAGTTGTCGAGCGTTTCGCTGGTGGCCCTCGACGAACTAATGACCGTTGAGGGCGACAAGGGCGATCGGCTGTCTCTCGTGGAGACCCTCGAGGACACCAGGGCCACCAGCCCCATGGAGGCATTCGAGTCCGAAGAGATGAAGGGCATTCTGACCGAGGCCATCAACCGGCTTCCCGAGCGGGAAAAGATCGTTGTAACCCTCTACTACTACGAGGGCCTGACGCTCGCTCAGATTGGACAGGTCCTCGGGGTCACCGAGTCGCGTGTCTGCCAGATGCACACCAAGGCGGTCCTTGCGCTTCGGGGGAAGATCACGGAGTCGATCCACCCGGATTGATCCAGCGCTTCGGCGCGCCGAGTCCCCCTGCGGGGCGGCGTGTTAGCCTTGGGCCACAAAATTCACACGCCCGTTCTCCCTGGCGCGCCCAGGGTTCGGTCCCGGTAACCCGGGTTCTCGGGCGGAGGGGTCCGGCTCAGAAGTCTGACCGGCGAAACCGAAGGAGGGTGCATCACCATGCCCGTCGTCACGATGAGGCAGCTGCTGGAGGCCGGGGTCCACTTCGGCCATCAAACCCGCCGTTGGAATCCAAAGATGAAGCGGTACATCTTCACGGAGCGCAACGGCATCTACATTCTCGATCTCCAACAGACGATGTCGGGCATCGAGCGCTCGTATACGTTCACGCGGGATCTCGTGGCGAGGGGGGGCTCCATCCTCTTCGTCGCTACGAAGAAGCAGGTCCAGGATGTCCTCGAGGAACAGGCTAAGCGCTGCGGGATGCCGTACGTGAATTTCCGCTGGCTGGGCGGCATGCTCACGAACTTCCGTACGATGCACGATCGCATCCGTCGCATGCGGGAACTCGAGGAGATGATCGAGAGCGGCGCAGTCGATGGACTCATCAAGAAGGAAGCCCTTCGACTGAGGCGTGAATACGAGAAACTTGCACGCAACCTGGGAGGCATCCGCGAGCTCGACAAACTGCCCGAAGCGATCTACATCCTCGATACAAAAAAGGAAGAGATTGCGGTCCGGGAGGCGAGGAAGCTCGGAATTCCAATCATTGCCGTCCTCGACACGAACTGCGACCCCGACGACGTGGACTTCGGGATTCCAGGGAACGACGATGCGATTCGATCCGGTGCTCTTCTGACGCGTGTGATCGCCGATGCGGTCATCGAAGGGAAGGCTTTGAGGGGACCGGAAGCGATGGAGGCGGAGATCGCCCAAGCACCCGAGCCCGAGGAGGCCCCCGTGCTGCCCGGTGCTGCCGCTCAGCCCAAGGCGGAGTGGGAGCTCCAGCTCGAAGCCGAGGAGGCCGCGGAGCGCGAGAAGGCAACGGGAGAGGAAGAATCGGCGTCCGGAGATTCGCAGGCCGCCGCCGCCAAGCCGGAGGAGGCGGCCTCGGAGAGTGCCGCGGAGACGACGACAAAAGAGTAGAGGGCACAACAGCATTCAGGAGAGGACTGCGTTATGGCCGAGATAAACGCACGCGACGTAAAGGCGCTCCGGGACGCGACCGGCGCCGGAATGATGGACTGCAAGAAGGCTCTGACAGAGGCGGGCGGAGACGTAGAGGCCGCCAAACGCATCCTGCGCGAAAAGGGACTCGCGGACGCTGCAAAACGCGCCGGGCGGTCGGCGAGTGAAGGCATCATCTATGCCTACATGCACAGGCCGGACCCGAATTATCCGCCGAAGCTGGGCGTGATGATCGAGCTCAATTGTGAGACCGATTTCGTAGCAAAGACCGAGGCGTTCGAGCGCCTCGCCAAGGACATAGCCATGCACATCTCCTTTGCCGACCCCAGCTGGAAGGTGCGCGAGGAGGTCCCTCAAAGCGTCATCGACGAAGAGTCGGCCATCTATGCGAAGCAGGCGAAGGAGTCGGGCAAGCCGGAGCAGGTTATCGACAAGATCGTTTCGGGCAAACTCGAGGCCTTCTACAAAGAGAACGTGCTCATGGATCAGGAGTGGATTCAGGACAAGTCGAAGTCCATCGCTCAGGTGATCGAAGAGGCAAAAGGCTCCATGGGGGAGAACATCACGGTGGGTTCTTTCTGCAGAATCCGAGTGGGTGAAGGCAAAGGGGCCTGAGCCGGATGGCAACAAACGGCGCGGGCGCGCAGCCCAAGTACAAGCGGATACTTCTCAAGCTTTCGGGAGAGGCGTTCGCCGATCCGCAGCACGGCTTCGGAATCGATCCTCGCATCGTTACCTCGCTCGCCAGGCAGATCGCCGATGCAAAGAACATGGGTACCGAGCTCGGTGTTGTGGCGGGTGGCGGGAACATCATCCGGGGGCTGTCGGCGTCCGCCCAGGGCGCGGACCGCACGACCGCCGATTACATGGGGATGCTCGCGACCGTGATCAACGGGCTGGCGCTTCAGGATGCGCTCGAGAAAGAGGGCGTCGACACGCGAGTGCAGACGGCCATCTGGATGCAAGAGCTGGCCGAGCCCTACATCAGGCGCCGGGCAATGCGTCACCTCGAGAAGGGGCGCGTCGTGATCTTCGCCGGCGGTACAGGAAACCCGTATTTCTCCACAGATACGACCGCTGCTCTGCGCGCACTCGAGATCGGTGCGGATGCGATCCTCAAGGGGACGCGCGTAGACGGCGTGTTCGATTCGGATCCTCTCGTCAATCCCGATGCGCAAATGTTTCATTCGCTGCCATACATCGAGGTCCTCAATCGCGGGCTCAAGGTAATGGACTCCACGGCAATCTCGTTGTGTATGGACAATCGTTTGCCGATAATCGTGTTCAACCTGAAGTCGGGGAATGTAGTGCGTGTGCTTGCGGGTGAGGAAGTCGGGACTCTCGTCCACGCGGACGCGCCGGCATAAGAGACGGGAGAAGGGGGAGCTCGATGGCAACTGACAAGAACGAGGTTCTGAGCGAAGCCGAAGAAAAGATGAGGAAAGCCGTATCGGTGAACCTCGAAGAGCTCTCCTCCATCCGGTCGGGACGCGCGAGCCCTTCTTTGCTACACCGCGTTCAAGTCGATTACTACGGAACAAAGACGCCCCTCAACCAGCTCGCAAACTTGTCGGTGCCGGAGCCGCGCCTCCTTGTCGTCGCGCCCTACGATCCAAACTCAATCTCTGCCATCGAGAAGGCGATTCTTGCGTCCGATCTCGGCATCACTCCCAACAACGACGGTCAGGTCGTTCGCCTGGCATTCCCCCAGCTAACGGAGGAGCGGCGAAAGGAACTGACGAAGCTCGCGCATGTGCGCGCCGAGGAGGGTCGCGTCGCGGTGCGTAACGTGCGGCGCCATGCCAAGCAGGAACTCGAGCGGATGAAAAAAGAGCACATCTTGTCGGAGGACGAAGAGCACGGCGCCGAGTCGGAACTTCAGAAGCTCACCGACAGGTACGTCCACGACGTGGATGAGAACCTGAAGCGCAAGGAACAAGAGCTGTCCGAGGTCTAGGACACGCAGGTGGCGGAACCCAATCCCAGCGGCGCAGAGCCCGGGGCTCCGATCGGTTCCGGCATCATGGCATCGAGCCGCAATCTCCCCCAGGCAATAGCCACCGCGGCAGTTCTGCTGCTTCTCGTTGTCGGGGGTTATGCCTTGGGTCCGGACGTGTTTTTCTGGCTCGCAGCGGCGGTGATACTCCTCGCGCTACTGGAACTGCTGGCGGCGCTGCGTTCGGGCGGACGACGTCCGGTCATCCCCTTTGCGATGCTCTGTGCACTGGGTGGTCTGCTGGCGGCGTATTTCCGGCCCGATCGCCCAGAGTTGCTGCTATTGGTTGCCGGGATCGCGGCATTCGGCTCGATGATCCTGATGCTTCGTCCCCGCCGCGGTTCGACCCCAGGGTCGGATACCGCGTGGACGTTGTTGTCGGTGCTGTGGATCGGCGGCGGAGGGGCCGCGGCGGTATCGATTCTCGCCCTGTCGACGACCGGGAATTCGCGGTTGGGCATGAACTTCCTCGTCGCCCACGTCTTGATCACCGCATGCGACGACGTCACGGCCTATTTCATAGGGACGAGATGGGGGCGCCACAAGCTTGCTCCGGCGATCTCGCCGGGAAAGTCGTGGGAAGGGCTCGCGGCCGGCAGTGCGGTCGCGCTAGGTGCCGGTGCGCTCTCCGGCGCTTTGATCGGCGAGCTCGGCGTGCTGAACGGGCTTGCGATTGGCCTGATCGACAGCGTTTTCGCTCCTGCCGGGGATCTGACGGAGTCCGCGGTGAAGCGCGAGCTCGGCATAAAAGACTCCGGCTACTTGCTCCCCGGCCACGGCGGCTTCCTCGACCGGCTGGACGCCATCGTCTTCTGTTGCCCCGCGGTGCTTGTTTACCTTCGCTTCGTCGTCCTTTGAGCGGGGCTTAGGACTACCTGGGCGCCCGTGTGACAATCGATCGGTGACTTCCGGCACTCCCACCAATCTGGCAATCCTGGGCTCGACGGGTTCGATCGGCCGTCAGGCAATCGACGTTGTCCTCGCGCATCCGGACCGCTGGCGGATCGTCGGCCTTGCCGCCGGGAGCGATGGAGCGGCCCTCGCCGAGCAGGTCGCTCAGACGGGCGCCGACCACAGCGGGCTGGGCGCGGACTATGCGCTCCACCTCGCCACGCTTCCCGAGATTGATCTGGTTCTCAACGCGATCGTGGGGGCGGCGGGACTAAGGGCCTCCGCCGCGGCGCTGGGGGCCGGCAAGACTCTCGCCCTGGCCAACAAGGAGAGCCTCGTTGCGGGGGGGAGGATCTGCCTCGACGCGGCCCGGCGCGGCGGCGGATCGATTGTCCCGGTCGATTCGGAGCACGCTGCAATTAGCCAGTGCCTCGAGGCACGCGCCTCCGAGTCGGTCGAACGTATCGTCCTGACGGCCTCGGGTGGGCCCTTTCGGACACGACGATTGCTGGACGACGTGAGTCCCGACGAGGCACTCGCTCACCCGACGTGGTCGATGGGGCCCAAGATCTCCATCGACTCGGCAACACTCATGAACAAGGGACTCGAGGTCATCGAGGCCCACTACCTGTTCGGTCTCATGAACAAGGGACTCGAGGTCATCGAGGCCCACTACCTGTTCGGTCTGGATTACGACCACATCGATGTCGTCGTCCATCCGCAGAGCCTTGTACACGGCGTGGTTGTCTTCGCCGACGGTTCGATGCTTCTCCAGGCGGCGCCGACGGACATGAGAATCCCGATTCAGGCGGCGCTCTCACACCCGGACCGGCTCCCGTTCCCCGTGGAGAGAATCGATCTCGAGAAGGTCGCGTCTCTTGCCTTCGAACCCGTCGATCACAATCGCTTCCCTTGCTTACGCCTGGCCTACGAGGCCGGCCGAAAGGGAGGGTCGTTCCCGGCGGTGTTGAACGCGGCCAACGAGGAGGCCGTCAATGCTTTTCTACTGGGGTTCATTTCGTTCCCCAGCATTCCGACAGTCATAGAGAGCGTGCTCGAGGCCCATGCGGGTAACGACACAGACGATCTCGACGTCATGCTCGATATCGATGCCTGGGCTCGGTCTCAGGCTCGGCGAATCATGAGACGACATACGAATACACGGCGTCGGCCAACCGGCATCGTCAGAGACGACAACCGCGGTCCAATACTCGGACTGCCCGGTGCGCCGGAAGGCGGCAGACATAGGAGCGGCATTTGAATCTCGGCATCCTTCTTTTCATCCTCGCGATCGAGGTGGTGATCGCGGTCCACGAGGCGGGCCACTTTCTGGTGGCGAAACTCTTTGGGTTCAAGACACCCCAGTACTTCTTGGGTTTCGGTCCGACGTTGTGGTCCACTCGTCGCGGAGAAACCGAGTACGGATTCAAAGCGCTGCCCCTAGGCGGCTTCGTGAAGATCGTCGGTATGAACCCGTACGAGGAGGTCGCTCCGGAGGACCGGCCGCGTTCGTATACAAACAAGCCGCGCTGGCAGCGTGCTCTCGTCCTGGTCGCCGGTTCCGCAACCCACTGGGTGGTTGCCTTCGTGTTGCTCGTATTCGCCGCGATGGCGATCGGGTTCCCGACCGGTGAGGCCACCACAACGATCGAATCGGTGACCGGCGAGATCGACGGCTCGCCCACAGCGGCGGGCCTTCTGGGCCTGGAGCCCGAGGACCGCATCGTTGGGATTGTCGGGAGCGGCGCAGACGAATGGAACGAGATCAGCGGCTACATCAAGCAGCATCCCGGTGAGACGGTCACCTTCCGGGTCGACAGGGATGGAGATGCCACGGAGAAGGAGGTTGAACTCGGGAAGGCCCTATTCAGTGCCGACGGAGAAGTCGTCGCGTACGCGGGTCCCGGAGAGGAGTTGCGGTCCCCGGAGGCCGGCGAAACCACGGGTGGGTTCCTCGGCGTGTCACCCGAGCCTGAGTTCGAAACCAAGGCGCTTCCGGGAGCAATCTCCGACGCGAGTTTCTTCACGTGGGACGTGACGAAGAGATCCGTCCAGGGAATCGGCCAGGTATTCGGGATGGTCTTCGACGGAACTCTGTGGAATGCCCTGACCGGCTCGGGCGAGCGGGCCGTGGATGAGGGACCTCTCGGAATAGTCAGCGCCGGGCGGATCGCCGGGCAGACGGTTTCGAGCGGTCACTACCTCGACTTCATCGGACTCGTGGTTGGCTTCACCATATTCGTGGGATTGATGAACCTTCTGCCGCTCCCACCGCTCGACGGAGGGCACCTGGCGGTGGTCGCCTACGAAGCGATCACGGGGAGGAGCGTCGACCTGCGCAAGCTGATCCCAGTGGCCGCGGCAGTGATCTCGTTCTTCGTGCTGCTGTTCCTCGCAGTCCTCTACCTGGATCTGGCGCGCCCAATCAGCGTTCCCCTCTAGTGCCTCGACCAGAGGCACAGCGGCCATAGACTGGTTCGCGATGAAAGAACGACGTAAGACGAGGCAGGTCAAGGTCGGGTCGGTGGCCGTCGGAGGGAACGCGCCGATCTCGATCCAGTCAATGACGACGACCAAAACCGACGACGTCAATGCGACGCTGATCCAGGTCCACGAACTCGCCACCCAGGGAGCCGACATCGTGCGCGTTGCGGTTCCTCATGAGGGTGATGCGCAGGCGCTCGCCCTCATCGTGCAGGAGGGCGGAGTTCCGATCATCGCCGACATCCACTTCTCCGTGCGGTTGGCGATGCTGGCGCTGGAGGCCGGGGTTCACGGTCTCCGCGTGAACCCGGGCAACATGCGAAATCCGAAACACGTGAAGGAGGTCGCGGACGGCGCGCGCGACCGCGGCATCCCCATTCGAATCGGAGTGAACGCCGGATCCCTCGACAAAAAACTCGTTGCCAAATATGGACGGCCCACCGCGGAGGCGTTGGTCGAGAGTGCTCTGTACGAAATCGGCCTTCTGGAGGAACACGGTTTCAATGACATAAAGGTGTCGGTGAAACACCAGAACGTGCCCGAGATGATCTCCGCGTACCGGATGCTTGCCGAAAAGACCGATGTTCCATTCCACCTCGGAGTAACCGAAGCCGGCACCCCCAAGCAGGGGATCGTCAAGTCGGCCATTGGGATCGGCACTCTGCTGGCAGAAGGCATCGGTGACACGATCCGCGTGTCTCTTACGGCGGACCCGGTCGAAGAGGTCAAGGTCGGTAAGCAGATCCTGAAGTCGCTTGGGTTGAAGGAGGACGGCTTCGATCTCGTTGCGTGTCCGTCGTGTGGGCGCGCAGAGCTCGACGTCTTTGCGCTCGCCGGCGATGTCGAGGCAGCGATCGAAAAGATGGATCTCCCGCCGATGCAGATCGCAGTGATGGGGTGCGAAGTCAATGGCCCCGGAGAGGCGCGCGACGCAGACATCGGCATCGCTGCAGGACCGGGGAGAGGGCTCCTGTTTGCCAAGGGAAAGCAGATCGGGTGGGTACCGCACGAGCGGTTGGTGGAAGCGCTGCTCGAGGAGGCGGAGAGGGTTGCCGCCGAGATCAGGGCGTCCGGCGGCGCCGAGGGCGATGGCGGGCCGGTGGTAGTCAAAGGCGCAGGCCGGCGCGCCCCCATGACCATCGGACTGGGGCCCTCTGCGGGCAGCACCTAAGAGAACGCTTAGTTGGGACAGGGAGGCCACTCAGAGGCCACTGTGTCCCAGAGAATCAGCGGCGCGCAGTCCGAGGGCGGATGTCGTTGTTAGGCGCGCAGGATGACCTTCCCGTCGCCTTTCAGGACCGCCACGGAGACCCCTGCATCGTCGTGGACGGCCATCGCCACGCCACCCTCGAACGCAACGACGGTCTCAATGTCTGCGTGGATGACACCGTCATGGTCGGCTGGATTGAGGTCGAGGAACGATCCCCTGGCGGCGATGAACAACGAACCGGGCCCCGTGAAACGTATGAGATTCGGAGTTCCCGAACCGACTCTCAACCCGACTGTGCCTTCTGCGGCAACGAATGCGTCCCTCGAAACGGTCCACGTCAAAGAGCCGCCGAGTTCTATCTGGCGGATCTCGCCCGGTGATGCTCCCGTAAAGGCGCACAACCCGGAGCCCTCCTGTACACGGAAATGGGGCAACGCCACCGGCGGTCCCGAAGGCGTCCGATTCCCGGCCGACAGCGCGCGGCCCAACAGACCTTTGCCGTGGCTCGCATCCCCGATTCCCCGAGCGGGCGCGTGCTCCTCTACGCGCACGTTCGCCGTCTTCCACAAGAACCGGCCGGTCTGCGAGTAGATCTTCTGGCCGTCGTCGAGCCGGCACACGACGATCTGGCTCCAATCCCCCCTGATCTCGTGGTTCACTACCGGGGATCCCTCCTGGATAAGGCGCCGAGCGCACAGATCGTAGCGCGGTCTGCCATTTCCTGGAAGGGAGCTGCTGGAAGTACTTAGACCGGGTTTGCCCGGGGAACCCCTGAATTACCCTTTACGGCCGGCGTTGGGGCGCTTTCCGTGGTTCGCCTTGTTCTTTCGCCGGCTGCGCCGTTTGCGTCCTTTTTTGGCCATTGACCCTCCCGTCGTCGAGGCGCGCCGAAGCGCGTAATGAGCAGTGATGGAGGGGCCACTCTAACCGGAGCCTTGAGGGCCGTGTGGTAAAGTGAAAATCCGCTCTGAGCAGGAAGTTTGGCGGGCGGGAAGGTCAATTGGAGGACGGTGTTTTGAGGCCCCTCAAAGAGAGGGGCTTCATTTGTGAGGAGGTCGGCGATGGGGGCGCTCGAAGAGGTCACGGACCTCGCCGAGTCCGTCGTTCGCAGGCGCTCCCTGCGGCTGTGGGATGTGGAGCTCGGCGGCCAGCCAGGCAGGATGATCGTGCGGGTGTTCGTCGAGGCAGACGGCGGTATCGATCTCGATACCGTGGCAGAGGTCTCGGAGGAGCTTTCCAGGGCTCTCGACCTCCACGATCCGATTGCCGGGCGCTACACCCTCGAGGTCTCGTCTCCCGGCCTTGAGCGCACGCTCAGAACACCCGAGCATTTTTCGTCCGCCGTCGGCCGCAAGGCCGTGGTGAAGACGTCACGGCGGCTTGTCGGCGATAGCCACCGCGTCGAAGGTGTGATCGCCGCGGCGGACGAAGGTGAGGTGCGCCTGGAGACCGATCAGGGCAACGTTGAGTTGCCCTACGACGTCATCAAGTCGGCGCGAACGGTTTTCGAGTGGGAGTAGGCGGCGGGATGAACCAAGCGAGTCAACAACTGAGAAGGGAAGTCAGATGAACATCCCCATGGATTCTCTGCGAGAGCTCGAGCGTGAGCGCGGCATTGCGTTCGATACTCTCGTTGAGGCGATCGAGAAGGCTCTCGCATCGGCCTATCTGCGGATGATCAATGCAGACGAGACGCGCGGTGCGCGCGCGATCATCGATCGTGACACCGGGGATGTGACCGTCTACGCGCAGGACGTCGAGATCGATCCGGAAACGGAAGAGGTCACCGTTCTGAAGGAATGGGAGGACACCCCGGCCGACTTCGGCAGGATCGCCGCTCAGACCGCGAAGCAGGTAATCCTTCAGCGGCTTCGAGAGGCCGAGCGGGACATCACTTTTGGGGAGTACTCGGGGCGCGAGGGCGACATCGTCACGGGGATCGTGCAGCAGCACGACCACCGCTACACGATCCTTGACCTCGGCAAGACAGAGGCCCTGATGCCGCCCTCCGAGCAGATCCCTCATGAAAGGTATGAACATGGGGCCCGGCTCAAGGCCTACATCGTCGAGGTTCGGAAGTCGGCGCGCGGCCCTCAGATCATCGTGTCGCGCACCCATCCGGGCCTAATCAAGCGGCTGTTCGAGCTCGAAGTGCCCGAGATCCTCGACGGGATCGTTGAGATCAAGGCCGTCGCTCGGGAGCCGGGGCATCGCACCAAGATTGCCGTCCACTCCAACGACCGCAACGTGGATCCCGTGGGCGCATGTGTTGGATCGAAGGGATCGCGAGTCCGGATGGTCATGAACGAGTTGCGCGGCGAGAAGATTGACATCGTCCCCTGGGTGGAGGACACGCCCGATTTCGTTGCGAAGGCGCTGTCGCCGGCCAAGGTGAAGGAAGTGCACATCACGGGGGACGGCGGCACTGCCCTTGTAATCGTGCCGGACTACCAGCTCTCGCTTGCCATCGGCAAGGAAGGCCAGAACGCCCGGCTGGCGGCACGGCTTACCGGACTGAGGGTGGACATCAAGTCGGAGTCCCAGGTGCGAAAGGAACAGGAGGATGCAGCGGCTGCCGAGGCTGCCGAGGCTCAGGCTGCGCAGGAAGCCGAGGTGACGGACGGTGCCGGCGCGCCGGGCGAGGCGGCGGCTGCGGTGGGTGCAGAAGAAGAAGCAGCGGGCGCAGAGCTCGAAGAGGCGGAGGAGACGAGCGCGGCCGAGTGACTAAGATGGGCGAGGGCCCGATGCGAACTTGCGTCGGCTGTCGCCGCAGGCGACTCCAGGAGGAGTTGCTTCGCATAGCGAAAGGGCCTGACGGCTCTTTTACCGTTGGGGCGAGAGTTCGGGCGCCGGGTAGGGGCGCGTATGTGTGCTTCGATCCGGAGTGTGTGCGCCGGGCACTGGCTTCTGGAGCACTGAGCAAGAGCTTGAAGATCGATGGGCCGCTGCCGGAGGGGCTCGGGCGCCGGCTCCTCGAGACCACACAAGAGCAACAGGGGAAGAGGTAGAGATGGCCAAGCCCAGGGTGCACGAGGTCGCAAAGGAGCTTGGGCTCACGTCCAAGGAAGTGCTGGCGCACCTCGAGAAAATCGGACAGCCGGTGAAGAGCCATTCGTCGACGATCGACGAAGCGCTGGCCGAGCGCGTCCGCAGCGAGCTCGTCAACGGCGCGTCTCCGGAGGCCCCTCCGGAGGAGCAGGCGTCCGAACCGGCGGCGAAGGCGGCGCCCAAGAAGACCGCCGCCCCCAAGAAG
>OCZV010000178.1_pt1 | contig 23684 bp, 22 predicted proteins | sample 1539051 | NCBI WGS metagenome assembly OCZV01 (sample SAMEA3113581, study PRJEB22503) | soil metagenome
CCGTGCTGATCGGCGAGCCCGGCGTCGGCAAGACCGCGATCGTCGAGGGCCTCGCGCAGCGGATCGTCGGTGGTGACGTGCCCGATTCGCTGAAGAACAAGCGCGTGGTCGCGCTCGACGTGGGTGCGATGGTCGCGGGTTCGAAGTACCGCGGCGAGTTCGAGGAGCGCCTGAAGGCCGTGCTTCGCGAGATCGCGGAGTCCGAGGGCGAGATCGTCACGTTCATCGACGAGCTGCACACGATCGTCGGTGCAGGCGCTGCCGAGGGCGCCGTCGACGCGGGCAACATGTTGAAGCCGATGCTCGCGCGGGGAGAGCTGCGCGCGATCGGTGCGACGACGCTCGACGAGTACCGCAAGCACATCGAGAAGGACGCGGCGCTCGAGCGGCGTTTCCAGCCCGTTCTCGTCGAGGAGCCGAGCGTCGAGGACACGATCGCCATCCTCCGCGGGTTGAAAGAGCGGTACGAGGTGCATCACGGCGTGCGGATCCAGGACCCGGCGCTCGTGGCGGCCGCGGTTCTCTCGGATCGCTACGTGAGCGGGCGGTTCCTGCCGGACAAGGCGATCGACCTGATCGACGAGGCGGCGAGCCGTCTCCGCATCGAGATCGATTCGATGCCCGTCGAGATCGACGAGGTCGAGCGGCGCTTGAAGCAGCTCGAGATCGAGCGCGCGGCGCTCCGCAAGGAGACCGACGCGGCGTCGAAGGAGCGGCTCGAGCGGCTGGAACAGGAGCTTGCCGACCTGCGCGAGCAGAGCGCGGGCATGCAGGCGCACTGGCGACAGGAGAAGGAGCGCATCGATCGGATCCGGCAGCTCAAGGCCGACATCGAGTCGGCGCACGGGGAGTTCGAGCGCGCCGAGCGCGAGGGAGACCTGGAGCGCGCGGCCGAGCTCCGGTTCGGCAGGCTCGTGGAGCTCGAGCGGGAGCTCGAGGGCGAGAACGCGCGACTCGAGGAGCTGCAGCGCGACCGCAAGATGTTGAACGAGGAAGTCGCCGAGGAGGACGTCGCCCAGGTCGTGTCGAAGTGGACCGGCATCCCGGTCAGCCGCCTCATGGAGGGCGAGATGCAGAAGCTCGTTCACCTGGAGGAGGCGCTGCACCGGCGCGTCGTCGGGCAGGAGGAAGCGGTGAACGCGGTGGCGAACGCGATCCGGCGGTCGCGCGCCGGGCTCTCGGACCCCAACCGCCCGATCGGCTCGTTCCTGTTCCTCGGACCGACCGGTGTCGGTAAGACCGAGCTCGCTCGCGCCCTCGCGGAGTACCTGTTCGACGACGAGCGCGCCATCGTGCGCGTCGACATGAGCGAGTACCAGGAGCGGCACACGGTGTCGCGGCTGGTCGGTGCACCGCCGGGCTATGTCGGGTTCGAGGAGGGAGGTCAGCTCACGGAGGCCGTTCGCCGCCGGCCGTACTCGGTGATCTTGCTCGACGAGATCGAGAAGGCGCACGGCGACGTGTTCAACGTGCTGCTGCAGCTCCTCGACGACGGGCGGCTCACGGACGGTCAGGGCCGCACCGTGGACTTCCGCAACGCGATCGTGATCATGACCTCGAACCTGGGAAGCCCGATCTTCCAGGACTCGTCGATCCCCCAGGACAAGCGGAGGGACGCGATCGTCGACGACGTCCGCGGCTTCTTCCGTCCGGAGTTCGTCAACCGGATCGACGAGATCGTCGTGTTCGAACCGCTCGACCGAGACGACCTCAGGCAGATCGTCGACATCCAGGTAGGACTGCTCGTCCAACGGCTCGCCCAACGCTCCCTCACGGTCGAGCTCACCGACGCGGCTCGCGAGCACCTGGCCGGCGCCGGCTACGACCCGACGTTCGGCGCGCGGCCGCTGAAGCGGTTGATCCAGCGCGAGCTTCAGGACCCGCTCGCGATGAAGCTGCTGGCTGGCGAGGTCGCCGAGGGCGACACCGTCGTCGTGGACGCCGTGGAGGGTGGGCTCACGCTCACCGCCCGGAAGCCCGCATCGGCGAGCGCCTAAGCCCGGACCCTCTCGCGGTCGATACATCGTCTCGTGAACAGGTGGGGTCTCGTCGTCGTGTGGTTCCTCGGGGCCGTGGTCGCCGTGTTCTTCCTCCGGGCCCTGCCCGGGATCGTCGTGCTCGCGCTGTTCATCGGCGGGGCAGTGTTTGCGACCTCGCGCCTGAAGCGGGAGGTGAAGGAGGACGTGGGCAAGACCGGCGCGGAGGTGCTCGGCCTGCGACGCGAGACGGCTGACCCGTTCGGACTCCTCGCGTTCCCCTTCGCGCTGTTCCCACGCACGTCACATCCCGAGATCACCGAGCTCGTGTGGGGTCCGTGGAGCGGACTCGAGGTGACGGTGTTCGGTCTCGGATTCGACGCTCCGTCACTGTCGAGCTCGTCGGCCACGCGAACGGTGTTCGCCTGCGGGCTCACGAAGGTCGACGCCTCGTTCCCATCGGTCGTCGCGGAACCGCAGGTGTTTTTGACAACGTTCGAGCGCGCTCCGACATCCTCGCGCGTCGAGCTGGACGATCCCGGGTTCGACGCAGAGTGGAACGTCTGGAGCGAGGATGGATCGTTCGCTCGAGCCCTCCTCGACGAACCGATGCGCGATTGGCTGAGATCGCTCGACGACGCGTGGGCGATCGAGGTGAGCGGTTCGATGGCCCTGGTCTACGGTCCCCGTCCGAGCAGCCCCGACGTGTTCGGAGTGCTCGACACGCTGAAGGGCCTCGTGGAGCACGTTCCGAGCGAGGTGCGTGCGGCACATCCGCCCGTGACCTCCGGCAGCTAGCCGCCTCGCTGCGCAGTCCGGCCGCGGCGATTAAGCTCTCGCGCCGAGGAACGGAAAGGAACGAAACGTGACCGTCGTCTGGATCGTCATCGGTGTCCTCGTCCTGTTCGCCATCCTGGGCATCGTTTCCTACAACCGGTTCGTCTCGCAGAAGCAGCTGATCCGCGATTCGTGGGCGAACATCGACACGGAGCTACGTCGGCGGTACGACCTCATCCCCAATCTCGTCGAAACCGTTCGTGGGTACGCGTCGCACGAGCGCGCGGTGTTCGAGAACGTGACGCGAGCACGCGCCGCGGCCGCGTCGGCGACGGGTTCGCCTGCCGAACAGGCCGCCGCGGAAGGCCCGTTCGTCGCGGCGCTGCGACAGCTGTTCGCTGTGGTCGAGAACTATCCCGATCTCAAGGCCAACCAGAACTTCCTGGCGCTGCAACAGGAGCTCTCGAACACCGAAGACCGACTGCAGACGTCGCGGCGCTTCTACAACGCGAACGTACGCAACTACAACGAGCGAGTGCAGCAGTTCCCCTCGATGATCATCGCGCGCATGTTCGGCTTCCAGCAGGAGGAGTTCTTCGAGGTGGACGACGCTCTGCGCGAGGCCGGACCGCCGCGCGTCGACTTCACCGGATCGGCCCCGGCCGCGAACGTCGAGCAGACGTCGCAGCCGCCGGCGCCTTCGGCACCGACGCCGCCGCCTCCGCCGGAGTCGTCCTGATGCGCTCGGAGTCCGGCTCGGCGACGCGCTAGGGGCCCGATCCGGCCTCGGCGGCGAGCTCGGGCGCCGGACTGGAGCCCTCGAGCATCGTCGCGCGACGTACGTCGGTCGTGAGCCACGTCCAGATTGCAGCCCACAAGACCGCGACACCGCCCAGTACGGCGACGGTCGGGCGCGCGCCGAAACGATCGGCTGCCCACGCGGTGACGAGCGCCGACACCGTGAGCGACAGCGTGATGAGCGTGAAGTCGAACGCGAAGATGCGACCTCGTATCCGATCGGGCACGAGCCGCTGCAGTCCGTACGAAGACAGCGTCCACTGAGCCCCGCCACCCAGGTGTGCGACGCCGACCGCCACGGCCGCCGCGAAGAGACTCGGCATGACGCCGAGCGTCGCGTACCCGAGGCCGAAGACGGCGAGGGCCACGCCGATCGCGCCGAACAGCCTGCGGTCCTGCGGCCCGGCCAGCCATCGCCCGAGGAACGGTCCGATCAGCGCCCCGACACCGCGGCCGGCCATCAACGCCCCGATCCCTGCGTCGCCCGCGCCGAACTCCTCGTGCGCGAACACGGCGATCAGCGCGATCACGCCCGCCGCGATTCCGAACCCCGCCTTGACCGTCACGAGCGCGAGCACGCGGTGATCGCGGCGCGCGTATCGAACGGTCTCCACCGTCGCGCGGATCACGTTCGCCTCCGGCTCTTCGGTCCGCTCGGCCGAGAACGGCCGACGGATCCGCGCGATCAGGAGGCCCGAGACGGCGAAGCTGGACGCGTCGATGAGGAACGCGGCGTCGCGACCGAGCGCTGCGGCCACGATGCCGCCGAGGGCCGCGCCGACGGCGAGCATCGTTCCCCACAGCGAGCCGGAGAGCGCGTTGGCGGGTCCGAGCTCTCGCGGCTCGACGAGGTTCGGAAGCGCGGCGCTCGACGCCGGATCGAACACGGCGGAGAACGACGAGATGACCGCGAGCAGCAAGTAGGCGAGCCACATCATGCTCGGGTCGTTGACGAACAGGAACCCCAGGCACAGGAGGGTCCGCGCGACGTCGCACACCACCATGAGCCGGCGCCGGTCGAACCGGTCCGCCAAGACGCCACCGATCAGTGAGGCGACGCCGAAGGGGATCTCCTGCGCGACGATCAGCGCGGCGACCGAGACCGCAGACCCCGTGAACTCGAGGGCCAGACCGAACAGTGCGACCAGCAGGAACCAGTCGCCGCCCAGAGAGATCAGCGACGCGAGGTACAGCTTTCGGAAGTCGCCGTTGCGCCGCAGGAGCGACAACGACGCCCGGAAGCCGCCTGCGTCTTCGACGGGTTCGCGCGAGGCCACGGCGATTTGCCAGACTACATGGGGACGCAGGCGGCCAGGGTCGCACCGGAAAGGAGCCAGACGTGCTCGAGAATGTCACGTGGTTCCGTCAGTCGTCGATGCGCCTCGCGACGGAAAGCCGCACGATCTATATCGATCCGTGGGGGACCGCCGAGGGTGACTCGAAGGCGGACCTGATCCTGATCACACACGCGCACTTCGACCATCTGCAGCCGGGCGAGATCCAACGGCTGAGCGACGCGAATACCAAGCTCGTCGCGCCCAAGGACGTCGCGAACGAGCTCTCGGGCGACGTCACGCCGGTATCGCCGGGTGAGTCGCACGAGGTCGCAGGCGTGCGGTTCGAGACGGTCCCCGCGTACAACGTCGCGCCCGACCGGCTCGACATGCACCCCAAGTCGAGTGATTGGGTCGGTTACGTGTTGGACATCGACGGGCGCCGCTACTACCACGCAGGCGACACCGACGCGCTACCCGAGCTGGAGTCACTGCAGACCGACGTTGCGATGGTGCCGATCGGTGGGACGTACACGATGGACTACCGCGAGGCCGCGACGTTCGTGAAGGCCATGGAGCCCGGACTCGCGGTTCCCATGCACTTCGGGTTCGTCGTGTGTTCGCCGTCACACGGCGACCTGTTCCGCAAGGAGGCGCAGCCGATCCCGGTCGAGGTGCTCGAACCGGTGAATCAATACGAGCAAACCTGAGATAGGCCAAGAGAAAGGAATCACGGATGGCGCTCGGCTACGACAAGCCGCTCTACATCCTCGCGTTCGACCACCGAGGCTCGTTCCAGAAGAAGTTCTTCGGTGTGGCCGGTGAGCCGAACGCCGAGGAGACCGCACGCATCTCGGACGCGAAGAACGTGATCTACCAGGGCGCGAAGCGGGCGCTCGACGAGGGCGTTCCACGCGAGTCCGCAGGCGTGCTCGTCGACGAGCAGTTCGGCGCCGACGCCGCGAGGGACGCGAAGGCGTCCGGGTTGATCCTGGCCATGCCCGTCGAGAAGAGCGGGCAGGACGAGTTCGACTTCCAGTACGGCGAGGAATTCGGAGCGCACATCGAGGAGTTCGATCCCACGTTCTCCAAGGTGCTCGTCCGCTACAACCCGGACGGCGGGCAAGAATCCGACGCGATGAACGCTCGACAGTCCGAGCGTCTCAAGCGTCTGGGTGACTGGTTGCACGAGAAGGGGCGGAAGTACTTGTTCGAGCTGCTCGTCCCGCCGACGCCGCAACAGGTGGAAGCTGCCGGCGACGACCAGACATGGGACCGGGACGAGCGCCCCAAGCTGATGAAGACGGCGATCGAGCAGCTGCAGGCGTCGGGCGTCGAACCCGACATCTGGAAGATCGAGGGGATCGACCGCCGCGAGGACTGCGAGACGATCGCCGCGACGACACGAGCGGGGGGGCGGGACGGCGTCGCGTGCGTCGTCCTCGGACGCGGCGCCGACGACGCAGCCGTCGACCACTGGCTGAGGACGGGGTCGGGAGTTCCCGGCTACATCGGTTTCGCGATCGGTCGTTCGATCTGGTGGGACCCGCTGAAGGCGTTCGTGGACGGGAACCTCGAGCGCGAGGAGGCGGCCAAGCAGATCGCCGCCAACTACCGGCGTTTCATCGACGTCTACAACGGGAGGGCGTAAGGGATGGCGGTCATCAAGACGATCGACCTCGTGGGAGTTTCATCTGAGTCGTGGCGCGACGCGGCGCAGCAGGCGCTCAGCGAGGCGGCGAAGACGATCCGTGGGATCGATTCGATGGACATCCTCGGGACCAGCGCCGTCGTGAGAGACGGCAGCATCACCGAGTACCACACGCAGGTCAGGATCAGCTTCCGCATCGAGCGCTGACCGCCGCTCGCTAGACTCGCGGCGTCATGCCTGCCTCGATCGTCGTCGGGACGCAGTGGGGGGACGAGGGCAAGGGCAAGGCGACCGACTATCTGGCGGACCGGATGGACTTCGTCGTCCGGTATCAGGGCGGCAACAACGCCGGCCACACGATCCTTGCCGAGGGGCACACGCTCAAGCTGCAGCTGATCCCGTCGGGCATCCTGTATCCGCACATCACCTCGGTGATCGCCGACGGCGTCGTCGTCGATCCGCGCGTGCTGCTCGAGGAGGTGGACGGCCTTGCCGCCCTCGGCATCGCGATCGACCCATCCCGACTCGTCGTGAGCGGGAACTGTCACATGATCATGCCGTACCACCTGGAGCTCGAGAAGGTGACCGAGCGGTTCCTCGGCAAGAACGCGCTCGGCACGACGAAGCGCGGCATCGGTCCGGCGTACGCCGACAAGGCGGCGCGGATCGGACTTCGGATCCAGGATCTGTTCGACGAGAAGATCCTTCGACAGAAGCTCGACGTCGTCCTCAAGGAGAAGAACCAGGTCCTGACGCGTGTCTACGGGCGGTTGCCGATCACCGCGGGCCTCATCGTCGACGACTACGTGCGCTACGCGGAGCGACTTCGCCCGCACGTCGTCGACACGTCCAAGCTGATCCACGAGGGCCTCCGCGCCGGCAAGAACGTCCTCCTGGAGGGCGCTCAGGGGACCATGCTCGACCTCGACAAGGGGACGTATCCGTTCGTCACGTCCTCGAATCCGGTGGCCGGCTACGCGCTCGCGTCGGTGGGCATCGGGCCGCGCGAGGTCGACCGCGTCGTCGGGATCACCAAGGCATACGTGACACGCGTCGGCGCGGGGCCGCTCCCGACCGAGGACACTGGTTCGGAGGGCGAGCGGCTCGGCGCGCGCGGCCGCGAGTTCGGGACGGTGACCGGACGCAAGCGCCGCTGCGGGTGGTTCGACGCGGTGATCGCGAGATACGCGGCACGCGTGAACGGTCTCACCGAGCTGTTCGTGACCAAGCTCGACGTGCTATCGGGATTCGAGACGCTCAAGGTATGCACGGCCTATCGAGCCGGCGATGAGATGTTCGAGGAGTTCCCTCCGAATCAGTCGCTGTTCCACGACGCGGAGCCGGTGTACGAGGAGCTGGAGGGGTGGGACGAGGACCTCGGGCGGGTTCGTTCGTTCGGCGACCTTCCCTCCCCGGCGCGGAAGTACCTCGACCGGTTGCAGGATCTGGCCGGCGTTTCGATCGGCGTCGTCTCGGTCGGGCCGGCGCGAGAGCAGAGCCTCACCGCCAAGGGGGGCATAGCCCAGTGAGTGAAGCGAACGTTGTCCGACCGCCCGCCTGATCGATGAAGGTGCTCGTCGTCGGCGGCGGGGCCCGTGAGCACGCGCTCATCTGGCGCATGGCGGAGAACCCGACGATCGACAAGCTGTTCGCGGCGCCCGGGAACGCCGGCATGGCCAAGGACGCCGAGTGCGTTCGTGTCGCGGTCGACGACGTTCCCGGGATCGCTGATCTGGTCGAGCGGCAGCGGATCGACCTGACCGTGGTCGGCCCGGAGATCCCGCTCGTCGCCGGACTTGCGGACGAGCTCCTCGAGCGCGGCCGACTCGTGTTCGGTCCGACGAAGGACGCGGCCAGGCTGGAGGGTTCCAAGTCGTGGGCGAAGTCGCTCTGCGAGCGGTACGGAATCCCGGCCGCGCGTTCGCGAACGACGACTTCGATGGAAGGAGCGGTCGAGGCGCTCGACGAGTTCGAGGCGCCGTACGTGATGAAGGCCGACGGCCTCGCGGCCGGCAAAGGTGTGGCCATCGTCGCGGACCGCGACGAGGCGACGGTCTGGCTTCGGGCGGCGCTGGAACAGCGCACGTTCGGGGCGGCTGGGGCCTCGGTCGTGATCGAGGAGTTCCTCTCCGGAACCGAGGTGTCGGCGTTCGCGCTCTCCGACGGGCGCGATGTGTTGCCGCTCACGTTCGCGCAGGACTTCAAGCGCGTGGGCGACGGCGACGCCGGGCCCAACACCGGAGGGATGGGGGCGTACTCACCGGTGCCGTTCGTCGACGACGCGACGGCGGACGAGATCCTGAACGACGTGCTCGTTCGCACCGTACGGGCGATGGAATCCGAAGGCGCACGCTATTCCGGCGTGTTGTATGCCGGACTGATGCTTACCGACGAGGGTCCCAAGGTGCTCGAGTTCAACGCGCGATTCGGCGACCCGGAGACGCAGGTGATCGTTCCGCGGCTCGGCTCCGATCTCGCCGAGTTGTGCCTCGCGTGCGCCGAGGGGAACCTCGCCCTCTACAAGACGAACCTGTCCCCGCAGTCGTGCGTGACCGTCGTGCTCGCGTCGGGCGGCTATCCAGATACCTACGAAACGGGGTTCGAGATCGAGGGGCTCGCTGAGGCCAAATCGGTCGAGGGCGCGCTCATCTTCCACGCCGGCACCGCGGAACGCGGGGGTAGAGTGGTCACCGCCGGGGGGCGTGTCTTGTCGGTCGGCGCGCTCGGGGACGATGTCGCCGAGGCGAGGGCGCGGGCGTACGAGGCGGTGTCGCGCATCTCGTTCGACGGGATGCGCTTTCGGAGCGATATCGCGGCGAATGCGGCGGAAGGGGGGAGCGCGTGAACGACGAGGCCCCGCAGGTCGGCGTGCTCGTCGCTTCCCCGGCGGAGCTTGCCGTGATGCAGCAGGCCACGGCCATCCTGGAGAAGCTCGAGATCCCCCACGAGATCCGCGTCATGTCGGTCGCCCGGAGTCCCGATCTCGTCGACGAGTACGCGCGCACCGCGTTCGACCGCGGCCTCAAGGTGGTCGTGTGCACGACCGGCATCTCGGGCCATCTCGCGTCCGCCGTCGCGGCGCGAACGATCCTCCCCGTGATCGGGGTGCCCGTCGCGAGCGATCAGATGGGTGGCGAGCAGTCGCTCTACGTCACGGCGCAGATGCCGAGCGGCGTCCCGGTGGCAACCGTCGGGGTCGACGCCGCCGTCAACGCCGCCGTCCTCGCCGCGCAGGTCGTCGGCGTGGGCGATCCGGTCGTGCAGAAGCGGTTGTGGCGGTTCAAGGACGACCTGGCGGAGGGCCTCCGGCTGTGACCCTCTGCGAGATGTGATCCCGCGGTACGCCCTTCCCCGGATTGCGGCTGTGTGGTCCGATGGCGCCCGCCTGCGCCACTGGCTGGAGATCGAGATCCTCGCCGTCGAGGCGTGGGCCCGGCTCGGCGTAGTGCCCGAGGCCGACGCGCGTCAGGTGCGGGAGCGCGCCGCGTTCGATCCGGCCCGCGTCGAGGAGCTCGAACGTGTTACCAAGCACGACGTGGCCGCGTTCGTGCAGGACGTGGCCGAGTCGGTCGGCCCGGCCGGTCGATGGGTGCATTTCGGCCTGACGTCGTCCGACGTGCTCGACACGGCGCTGGCCCTGCAACTTCGAGAGGCCGCCGACCTGTTGCTCGATGACGTCGAGCACCTGCTCGCCGTGACGAAGCGCCTGGCCCTCGAGCATCGCGACACCGTGATGGCGGGTCGGACGCACGGCGTCGTGGCCGAACCGACGAGCTTCGGTCACAAGGTGGCGCTGTGGGCGTTCCAGCTCGATCGCGATCGCGAGCGACTCCGTCGTGCCCGCGAGGAGGTGAGCGTCGGCGCCATCAGCGGCGCCGTTGGGACGTACGCGCAGGTCGATCCGCGGATCGAAGAAGAGGTGTGCGCGCGCCTCGGCCTCCGCCCGGTCGAGGCGTCGAACCAGATCGTCGCGCGCGACCGTCACGCCGAGTACCTCAGCGCGCTGGCGATCGCGGCCACGACGCTCGACGCGATCGCCACGGAGATCCGTCATCTCGCCCACACGGAGGTGCGTGAGGTGCAGGAGCCGTTCGCCGAGGGGCAGAGGGGCTCGAGCGCCATGCCGCACAAGCGGAACCCCGTGCGATGCGAGCGGATCACGGGTCTCGCGCGGGTGGTACGGGGCAACGCGCACGTCGCGCTGGAGAACGCCGTGCTGTGGCACGAGCGCGACATCTCCCACTCATCGGCTGAACGGATCATCCTGCCGGACTCCACGATGGCGCTCGACTTCATGCTCGTCGAGACGGTGAAGATCCTCGAGGGTCTCGTCGTCTACCCACAACGGATGCGCGAGAACCTCGACGTCGGCGGTGGGCTCGCGTACTCGCAGAACGTGCTCCTCGCGCTCGTCGACTCGGGGATGAGTCGGAACGAGGCGTACGCCATCGTGCAACGCGCCGCCGCGTCCGCGTGGGACGACGGTGCTTCCTTCCGCGAGATGATCGCGTCCGACCCCGAGGTGCGCGAGCGCATCCACGGCTCGCTCGACGAGCTGTTCGACCCGCTGCGCGCGCTTCGCCACCTCGACGTCGTGTTCGACCGGCTCGAGAAGGTCGAGTGAACGCGTGAGCGAGGCGGCCGTGAACCTTCACTCGCGGGGAAAGGTGCGCGACGCGTACGAGGCCGGCGACGAACGCCTGCTCCTCGTGGCCACGGATCGGATCAGCGCGTTCGACGTCGTGCTCCCGAACCCGATCCCCGACAAGGGGCGCGTGCTCACCGGCCTCACGCTGTTCTGGCTCGAGCGAACGCGCGACCTGATCGCCAACCACCTTCTGAGCGCCGACCGACGCGACTTCCCCGAGCCGTTCCGGAGCGAGCCCGCTCTGGCGGGGCGGGCGATGCTCGCGCGGAAGGCGAAGGTCGTCCCGGTCGAATGCGTCGCTCGCGGATTCCTCACCGGCTCGGGCCTCATGCAGTACCGAGCCGAGGGGCACGTGTGCGGCGTTCCGCTGCCGCCCGGTCTGCATGAAGCTCACAAGCTCTCCGAGCCGATCTTCACCCCAACGACGAAGGCCCAGGAGGGGCACGACCTTCCGCTCACGTTCGAGCAGACCGTGGACGTCGTGGGAAAGGGTCTCGCCGAGAAGCTCCGCGAGATCACGATCGCGCTGTACGAGCGCGGCGCCGAGGTCGCCGCCGAACGCGGCATCCTCGTCGCCGACACCAAGTTCGAGTTCGGTTTCGCCGACGGCGAGCTCATCCTGATCGACGAGGTGCTCACGCCGGACTCGTCGCGGTTCTGGCCGGCCGACGGCTACACGCCCGGCCGCGTGCAGCCCTCGTTCGACAAGCAGTTCGTGCGCGACTGGCTCGACGCAAGCGGATGGGACCACGAGCCGCCGGCTCCTGACCTGCCGTCCGAGGTGATCGAGCGCACCGGGTCGAAGTACCGCGAGGCGTACGAGCGCGTCACCGGCGATCGATGGGATCACTACCGTCACCGGATGGGCGTGATGACGGACAACGACTGGGAGCGCGCGTCGGTGGACCTCGCGCGTCTCGAAGGCACGTGAGGTACGTCGCGCGCGTCGAGGTCTCGCTCAAGCCCGGACTCCTCGACCCGCAGGGCAAAGCGATCGAAGGGTCGCTGCCCGCGCTCGGCTGGTCGAACGTGTCCGACGTCCGCGTCGGCAAATACGTTCGTCTCGTCGTCGATGCAACCGACCTGGAGGCGGCGACGACCCAGGTCGGAGATATGTCGCGCCGGCTCCTGTCGAACCCCGTCATCGAGGACGCGGTGATCCGCGAGGTCGTCGAGGACGCGGTGGGGAACGGCCGAGCGTGACCGCCCGCGCGCCACGGGTCGGCGTCGTCACGTTCCCCGGATCCCTCGACGACCGCGACGCGGTTCGCGCCGTGCGAGCGATGGGCGGTGAGGCCGTTCCGCTCTGGCACGGCGAACGCGACCTTGGCGGCGCGGACGCGGTGATCCTTCCCGGCGGGTTCTCCTACGGCGACTACCTGCGGACCGGCGCGATCGCGCGGTTCGCGCCGGTGATGGAGGAGCTGCGCGCGTTCGCCGATGCCGGGCGGCCGGTCGTCGGGATCTGCAACGGGTTTCAGATCCTCTGCGAGGCGAGCCTCCTGCCGGGCGCCCTCATCCGGAATGCCGGCAGGCGGTTCGTCTGCCGCTGGGTGGACGTCCGCGTCGAGACGTCGCTCTCGCCGCTCACCGCCGGGCTCGTCGCCGGCGAGGTGCTCCGCGTTCCCGTGAAGCACGGCGAAGGCCAGTTCGTCGCCCGTGGGGACGAGCTCGATCGGATGGAGGGCGATGGACTTGTGGTGTTCCGCTACTGCGATCCCGACGGCGCCTTGGGGGCGGAGCACAACCCGAACGGCAGCGCCGCCGCCATCGCCGGCGTTCGCAACGAGGCGGGCAACGTCGTCGGCCTGATGCCGCATCCCGAGCACGCGATCGATCCGGATCTCGGGCCGACGGGTGGGCAGCCGATGTTCGCTGCCCTTTTGCAGTCTGCCCTCGAACCGGTCGCCTCAGGGATCAGGTGAACGAGCCGCTTCATCGACGGCTCGGGCTCACCGATGATGAGCTCGAGTCGATCAGCTCGACGATCGGTCGCGATCCGAACCCCACCGAACTCGCGATGTACGCCGCGATGTGGTCCGAGCACTGCTCGTACAAGAGCTCGAAGGTGCACCTACGCAACCTGCCGACCGACGGTCCACGCGTCCTCGTCGGCCCCGGGCAGGACGCGGGCGCGATCGACGTCGGCGACGGAGTCGCCGTCGTGTTCAAGATGGAATCGCACTCGCACCCGAGCGCGGTCGAGCCGTACCAGGGCGCGGCCACCGGGGTTGGTGGCATCGTCCGCGACATCATCTCGATGGGAGCGCGCCCGATCGCGTTGCTCGACCCGCTCCGGTTCGGGCCGCTGACGGACGAGCGCAATCGCTGGCTCTTCGACGGCGTCGTTGCCGGCATCGGCGGTTACGGCAACTGCATCGGCGTCCCCACCGTCGGCGGCGAAGTCCACTTTGGGGCGCCGCACTCGGCGAACCCGACGATCAACGTGATGTGCCTGGGGATCGCACCGGCCGATCGGTTGGTCACGGCTGCGAAGGCGCCACCGGCGGGGTCGCTGCTGGTTCTGTTCGGCGCGTCGACCGGCCGGGACGGTATCGGCGGCGTGTCGGTGCTCGCCTCGCGAACGCTCGAGGACGACGCGGCCGAGAGCCGGCCGAGCGTGCAGATCGGCGATCCGTTCGCCGGCAAGCTCCTGATCGAGGCCTCGATGGAGATGGTCGAGCGCGGCCTGCTCGAAGGTCTGCAGGATCTCGGCGGCGCCGGACTGACGTGCGCGGCGAGCGAGACGGCGACGCGGGCGGGTCTCGGGGCGGAAGTTGACCTCGACACCGTTCCGCTCCGCCAGGACGATCTCGAGCCGTTCGAGATCCTGACGAGCGAGTCGCAGGAGCGGATGTTGGCGGTCGTCGTCCCGGAGCGTATGGACGACGTGATCGAGGTGTGCACGCGATGGGGCCTTGGCGCAGCAGTCATCGGTCGGCTGCTCGACGAGGGCGGAACGCTGGATGTCCGGCACCGCGGCGCCGAGGTCGCGCGGGTACCGGCTCGTTCGCTCGCCGATGGCGCGCCGGTCTACTCGCGGCCGATGTCGGTGCCGCTCGAACGCGACGACCTCCTCGCCGACGACCCGACCTTCACCACGATGACCACGCCGGTCGGCGACGCGCTGCTCCGCATGCTCTCCGCGCCGAACGTCGCGAGCAAGCGCTGGGTCTGGGAGCAGTACGACTCCATCGTGCAGGGAGGGACGGTCCTCGGCCCGGGCGGTGACGCCGCGCTCGTCCGCATCGAGGGAACGCTGAAGGCGCTCGCGCTCGCCACGGACGGAAAGGGTCGATACGGCGCGCTCGACCCGTACCTCGGCGCGGCACATGCCGTCGCGGAATCGGCACGAAACGTCGCGTGCACGGGCGCAACGCCGCTCGCCATCACCAACTGTCTGAACTTCGGCAACCCGGAGCGCCCCGAGGTCATGTGGCAGTTCGCCGAGTCGATCCGGGGGATCGCCGATGCCTGCCGTGCGATCGAGACGCCCGTTACGGGTGGGAACGTGAGCTTCTACAACGAGTCGGGAGACTCGGCGATCTGGCCGACCGCCGTGATCGGCATGGTCGGGCTCATCCACGACTACCGGCTCGCCGTGCGCCATGCGTTCGGCGACGGAACGCTGGTGTACGTCATGGGCGAAACCTTCCCGGAGCTCGGCGGTTCCGAGTTCGCCGAGTCCGTTCTCGGTGTCGTCGCCGGTCGGCCGCCTGCCCTCGATCTGGAACGCGAACGTTCTCTCCATTCCCTCCTTGTCGATTCGGCACGGAGGGACCTGATCCGCTCGGCGCACGACTGCGGCGACGGTGGCCTGGCGATCGCGCTCGCGGAGTCCGCGATGGCCGGCAGTACCGGGTTCGCCGTGTCGATCCCCGGCGACCTGCCGTCGCACGTGGCGCTCTTCGCCGAATCGGCCTCTCGCGCCGTCGTCACCGTCGATCCCGCTCGAGCGTCCGAGCTCGAGGATCTGGCCGCTGATCTGCGGGTGCCGTTCGCGCGGATCGGCGAAACGGGCGGGCCGCGGATGGTGTTCGACCAGATCGCCGACGTCACCGTGGACGAGGCCACGGCGACGTACGAGGACGCGATCCCCAAGCTCATGTCGGGCGAGCGCGTCCTGCGAGAGGCCGGGTGAAGTCCGTGGCCGACGTGGCGGGCATCACGCGTGAGGAGCTTCAGCTCGCGGCCCGCAATCACGGGATGCCACTCGAGGCGCTGCGGTATGACGTGACGCCGCCCGGCCTGCATTACCTGCTGATCCACTACGACATCCCGCAGATCGACGCCGACGCGTGGCGGCTGCGCGTCGGGGGTCTCATCACTCGCCCGCTCGAGCTCTCCCTCTCGGATCTTCGTCAACGCACGACGGTCACACGCGCCGTCACGCTCGAGTGCGCCGGGAACGGACGCGCGTTGCTCGAACCGCGACCGCTCAGCCAGCCGTGGCTCCTGGAGGCGGTGGGCACCGCTGAATGGACGGGCGTGCCGCTTCGCGACGTGCTCGAGGAAGCGGGCGTCGAGCCCGGCGCTGCCGAGCTCGTCTTCACCGGGCTCGATCGCGGCGTCGAGGGCGAGATCGAGCAGGCGTACGAACGCAGCCTGTCGATCGACGAGTCGATGCGCGAGGACGTCCTGTTGGCGTTCGCGATGAACGGACAGGCGCTTCCCCCGCAGCACGGCGCCCCGCTGCGCCTGATCGTCCCCGGCTGGTACGGCATGACCAGCGTGAAGTGGCTCTCACGCATCACGGCGGTGGGGGAGGAGTTCGGCGGCTATCAGATGGCGACGAGCTACCGGTTCCGTTCGGATCCCGACGAGGTGGGCGAGGCGGTCACCCGGATCCGCCCGCGGAGCCTGATGATCCCGCCCGGCATCCCGGAGTTCCTCACGCGCAGCCGCGTCCTCGACGCCGGAACGCACACCCTCGTCGGCCGCGCGTGGTCCGGCCTCGGCGCGATCGAACGTGTCGAGTTCAGCCAGGACGACGGCGCGACATGGTCGGACGCCCGCCTGCACCCGCCGCATCGCGACGCGTCGGCGTGGCGAGGGTGGTCTTCCGAGTGGGCTGCATCGGCGGGCGAGCGCGTCCTGTGCTGCCGCGCGACGGATTCCACCGGCGCCATGCAGCCGCTCGAAGCCAGTTGGAACGTCGGCGGCTACGCGAACAACGCCGTCCAGCGCGTGCCCGTCCTCGTGCGCTGAATGCTCGCACGTCGCTAGCCGACCAACGTCACGGGGACCTCCACGACGTTGATCGGCTCGCCGTTCTCGGCGCTCGATTCGTAGACGCGCACGATCCCGGCCTGGGTCCGGTCGACATCGTAGTCGACCGCCTCCGAGTACTCGCCGCGACACCCGGTTCCGCACGTGGCCGTCGTGAACGTGCGCACGATCTCGTTCCCCGCGGCGTCGAGGACGCTGATGCTCACGGTCGCCTCGAATACGTTCGCGGTACCCGTGACCGTGATGGGGCTCCCGGCTCGCTCGCCGACGACCGGCGTCTGCACGAGTATGGGCGGTAGCAGGTCGGCCCACGTCTCACGGGTCATGTAGTCGTCGAGGACGATCCCCGCCTCAGAGAAGAACTCTCCGACGGGCTGCCCGTCGAGGGTGAAGGTCACCTCGTCGACGGACCCGAACTGCGTCAGCGTGTACGTCAGCTGTGCCAAGCGCAGGAACATCGACGCGGACCCGCCGCCCGATTCGTACTCGCCCGACAGATCCGCGGTCGCGAGGCCGTCCTCGATGGAAAGCGACAGTAGCTCTGTGCCCAGTGGAATCGCGGTGAAGACTCCCACATCCCGTTCGGCCTGGGTCGGGCCGTCGAACAGGGCGTTCAGCGCCGCCGTGCCGATCGCGGGGTCGAACGGCTCGGTGCGTTCGGTCGCGAACAGCCACGGTCCGTTGCCGTGACCGAACCACACCTCGTAGCTCATCGTGTCGTCCTGCGGCTCGGAGCTGGTCTCACCCGAAGGGGTCGCCCTCGGCGACGGCTCATCGTTTGCGCTGGGCAGGGGATCTCCTCTGACGGGTCCCAGAGTGCCGGCGTTGCGGTCAGCGCAGGCCGTCGCCAGGAGCGCCAGGCTCGCGCACAGAACCACGATCCGCCTGATCATCGGTCGCCTCCTTCTTCCTCGATAGGCCGTCATCGTGGCCGCCGAAGGAAACCGGGCTGTCACTCGCGTGTAACGGTTCGGTCACCGGTATCCGCAGCGTGGTCCGGGTCGTCGAGCCGGGCTCGCTCCAAACGTCGATGTCGCCGCGGAGTAGTCGGGCGTTGTCCAGCGCGATGGAGAGTCCCAGGCCGCTGCCGCCGCCTCGGGCTCGATCGGCTTTGTAGAAGCGATCGAAAACATTCGGCAGGTCCTGACGCTCGATGCCGGGCCCGTGGTCGGTGACCTCGACGAACGCCTCCGCGGTTCTCGACCCGACACGAACCGACACGTCGCCGCCTCCATGTTCGATCGCGTTCGCGACGAGGTTCGCGACTATCGTCTCGATCCGGCGTCGATCGCTGACGACCCAGACCGCGTCTCCCTGTCGGGTCACGCGCTCGTTCCATCCGCGGGCTCGGATCGTCGCCTCGACGAGCTCGTCGAGTTCCACCTGCTCGAGCCGCACGTCCTCCTTGCCCGCGTCGAAGCGCGAGATCGTCATGAGGTCCTCGACGAGACGCCGGAGCCGCGCCACGTCCGCGACGAGCAGCTCGGCCGGTCGCGCGGCATCCGGCGGAAGACGGTCCAGCTGCTCGGCGAGCATCGAGGCCTCCGCGACGAGCGCGGTGATCGGGGTTCGAAGCTCGTGCGCCACGTCCGACGTGAACCTTCGCTCGCGCGCGCGAGCGTCCGACAGCGCAGAGATCTTCGCCTGCAGTGCCTCCGCCATGCGGTTGAACGAGCTCGCCCAGGCGCCGAACTCGTCCTCGGTCACGACCGGGAGGCGCGTGTCCAGCAACCCTTCCGCCAGGGCATGAGCCGCCCGGCTGGCACGACCGAGGGGGGCGAGCGTCCGACGCGCGACGAGCCAGCCGACGACGCCCGACACGGCAACCGTGGCGATCCAGCCAAGGAGCAGCAGCGTCCGGAGCGCGCCAAGGTCGCGCAGGACGCCGTCTTCCGTGAAGGCGAGGTACAGCTCGGCCGACGATCCGGGGGGACGACCACCGACGACGAGGTAGGGGCTGCCCGCGACGTCCAGGCGCGTGAACGCGAGCTGTCCCCGCTCGACGAGGGAGCGGACATCTTCCGGAACGTCCGGTCTGACGGATGGGTTCGAGGCGAAGACGCGCTCGTCGTGCACGAGGATGGCGTGGACACCGCGTCGCTCGAAACTCCCAACGAACTGTTCGAGATCGGAGCGCGGCTCGAGATCCGCGGCGAGCTGCAGGCCGAAACGGGTTTCCCGTTCGGCCCGTTCCAACGAGTCGCCCAGGCGAGTCGCCTCCACGACGAGGTACGTCGCAGCGGCGAGCGCTCCCGTCAGGATCCCGGCGACGAGGACGAACGCCACCGTCAGACGCCGGCGAAGGCGCGTCGGCGGCGCAACGGTGGTCGCCACCGTCATCGCCTCTCGAGCCGGTAGCCCACCCCGCGCACGGTGGTGATCAGCCGCGGCCGGGTGGGATCGGGTTCCACCTTCGCGCGCAATCGCTGCACGGCCACGTCCACCAGGCGTGAGTCGCCCAGGTAGTCGTATCCCCACACGGTCTCGAGCAGCACCTCCCGGGTGAAGACCTGTCCCGGTCGGCGGGCGAGAGCCGCGAGGAGTCGGAACTCCGTGGCCGTTAGGCGCAGGTCGACCCCGTCGCGCCGCGCGACGAACGCCGACGGATCGACCTCGAGGTGGCCGACGCGACGAACCGCCTGGGATTCCGGCCCCTCCCCTGTCGTCCGGCGAAGCACCGCCCGCGCCCTGGCCACCAGTACCGGCATGTCGAACGGCTTGGTCAAGTAGTCGTCGGCGCCGAGCTCCAGCCCGGTCACGACGTCGATCGGGTCGCTCCGTGCGGTCAGCATCACGATGGGAACATCGCTCTCTCGTCTGATCTGCCGGCAGACCTCGAAGCCGTCCATGTGCGGGAGCATGAGGTCGAGGATCACGAGGTCGAACCTCCCGACCCGAAACTTGTCGACGGCCTCACGCCCGTCGACGGCCGTCGTCACGCCGAAGCCGGCTCGCTCGAGCCCGAATGCGGCCGTCTCGCGGATCGAATCGTCGTCCTCGACGAGGAGCACGCGGCCGTTCACGTTCGAAGCGTAGACGCGGCACGAGACGCGCACGCAAAAGACCGACAAGAACACCCGTGCGTCGCGGACGCGTCGGAGGCCGGTGCTAGCATCGCCGCGCGTGGGGGCGGAGAGTCCGAAAGACGAGTGCGGCCTCTTCGGCGTCTGGGCGCCGGGCGAAGACGTCGCCCGGCTCATCTATTTCGGCCTGTTTGCGCAGCAGCACCGCGGCCAGGAATCCGCCGGCATGGCGGTCTCCGATGGCGAGCATCTCCTCGTCTACAAGGAGCTCGGCCTCGTCTCCCAGGTCTTCAACGAGGCGACGCTCACGACGCTCCAGGGTGATCTGGGCATCGGCCACAACCGATACTCGACGACGGGCTCGACGACGTGGGAGAACGCGCAGCCTGCCTTCAAGACCGACGGCATCCGGTCGCTCGCGCTCGGCCACAACGGCAATCTCGTCAACACGCTCGAGCTCGCCGAACGCGCCGCGCGGGCGGGCGGGGCGACCACGGACTCGGACCTGGTCGCCACGCTGCTCGCGCGGTTCGGGGACGGCGGCCTCGAGGCCGCAGCGCTCGACGTGTTACCGACGCTGGAGGGCGCGTTCTCGTTCGTGATGATGAACGAGCGGAGCGTGTTCGCCGCGCGGGATCCTTTTGGGCTGCGCCCGCTCTCGATCGGCCGTTTGACGAACGGTTACGTCGTTGCGTCCGAGACGTGCGCGCTGGACATCGTGGGCGCGGTGTTCGTTCGGGACGTGGAGCCCGGCGAGCTCGTTCGAATCGACGACCGCGGGTTGCAGTCGACGCGCTTCGCCGAGAGCCCGCGGCAGGCGCTGTGCATCTTCGAGTACGTCTACCTGGCGCGCGCCGATTCGCGCCTTCGCGGTCGCACGGTTTACGAGGTTCGCCGCGACCTCGGGCGCCGGCTGGCGATCGAGGCGCCCGCCGACGGCGACCTAGTGATCCCCGTCCCGGATACCGGACACTCCGCGGCGCAGGGGTTCGCCGAGGTCTCCGGCATCCCGTACGGCGAAGGCCTGATGAAGAATCGATACGTCGGACGGACGTTCATCCAGCCGTCGCAGACACTTCGCGAACGCGGGGTGAAGCTCAAGCTCAACCCCATCCCGGAAGCGATCGCCGGCAAGCGGCTGGTCGTGATCGACGACTCGATCGTTCGCGGCACGACGACGCGCCAGCTCGTTCAGGCGCTGCGCGAGGCGGGCGCCGCCGAGGTCCACACCCGCATCACGTGCCCGCCGATCCGGTGGCCGTGCTTCTACGGCATCGACATGTCGAGCCGCTCCGAGCTCATCGCCTCGGATCTGGCGGTCGAGGAGATCCGCCGGTACGTCGGCGCGGACTCGCTCGGATATTTGTCGCTCGAAGGGATGGTCGCCGCCACGGGACAGGACGGCGGCGAGTTCTGTCGCGCGTGCTTCGACGGGGAGTATCCGATCCCGATCCCGGAGTACGCCGGGAAGTTCCTCCTCGAGAATCCCGCGAAGTCGTGATTCGCGCGTGAGTGGTCTGCGCCGACTCGCGTCGTCGGATGAGTGATGCGTACGGCCGCGCCGGGGTCGACCTCGACGCCGCGGGCCGTGCCGTCGGCCTGATCCGGGACCTCGCTCGCGAAGCGACTCGTCAGGAGGTTGTCGAGGGCGTTGGAGGATTCGCGGGCCTGTTCCGCATATCGGAGGATCGTCTGCTCGCCGCGGCTACCGACGGCGTGGGGACCAAGCTCGACGTCGCGCTCGCGGCCGGCCGGCTCGACACGATCGGCGTCGACCTCGTAGCGATGTGCGCGGACGACGTCGTGTGTACGGGCGCCGAGCCACTGTTCTTCCTCGACTACGTCGCGACGGGACGCCTCGTGCCGGAGGACGTTGCGGCGATCGTTTCGGGAGTCGCCGACGGGTGTCGCCGCGCCGGGTGCGCCCTGCTCGGCGGCGAGACGGCCGAACACCCGGGGACGATGCGTCCGGAGGAGCTCGATCTCGCGGGGTTCTGCGTCGGCGTCGTCGACGAACGCTCGATGCTGGGGCCGCACCGCGTTCGCGAAGGCGACGTGTTGATCGGGCTCGCCTCGACTGGATTGCACGCGAACGGCTATTCGCTCGTCCGCAAGGCGCTCCTCGAGGACGGCGGGTACCGCCTGGACGACGTCCTACCGCGGCTGGGCCGGTCGATGGGGGACGAGTTGCTCGAGCCCACGGCGATCTACACACCGCTGGTGCTCGATCTCGCGCGCGACGGTGTCATCCACGCCGCCGCGCACGTGACCGGGGGTGGGCTGGTCGAGAACGTTCCGCGAGTCATGCCGGCCGGTCACCACGCCGACATCGACTGGCGCAGCTGGCCCGCTCCGGCCGTGTTCGACCTCGTCGCGGAGGCTTCAGGCGCCGGAGATGAGGAGCTGCGCCGGACGTTCAACCTCGGCGTCGGGATGGTCCTCGTCGCACCTGCCGAACGGACCGCCGAGGTGATCTCGCGCGCCGACGCGGGTGGGTTCGCGTCCTTCCAGATCGGACGCGTCACGCGCGCGTAACGCGAGGCGGAGCGGGACCCCGATCCGTGTCCCCCCGTCGGGCGTCGGGGGGAGGCCGTCCAGGCGAACGAAGTTGGTCCCTTGGTCGCATCTTCGAGCAACGAGCGGCGGCCGATACCTACACGGATGAGCGCCACCAAGACGACGACCAGTGTCCTCGTCGTGGACGACGAGCCGCAGGTCCTTTGGATGCTGCAGTTCAGCCTCGAGGCCGAGGGATACCGAACCTACGCCGCCCGCAACGGGGAGGAGGCCTTGGAGGAGATCGCCGAGCAGCGGCCCTCGATGATGCTGCTCGACATCATGATGCCCGTCATGGACGGATGGACCGTGCTCGACCGGATGCGCCAGTTCCCTGCCGGCGAGCGCCCCAAGGTCGTCGTGGTCTCCGCCCGCTCGAGCCGGCGCGATCGGGCCAAGGCCATGGAGCTCGGCGCGGACGCGTTCGTGGCGAAGCCCTTCAGCATGGACGAGCTCATCGGCATCATCCACGGACTCGAGGGCTGACGAGCCCTCAGCCTTCGACGACCTTTCCGAACCGGATCCCGCGCACCGGCACGCGCGCCAGCTCGCCCCCCTTGCGGCGAACCATGAACGTCTCGGCTCCCTCGTCGTAGTACTCGAGCACGCCGACGGCCTCGCCCAGGAACCCGTTCGGGAGCTCGAACTGGAACGAGACGCGTTTTCCCACGTCCGCCGGCGTCACGTGGTTCTCGCGCTTCACCAGCCGAGGATATCGGCCAAGGGCAAGCGAGCGAAGCGAGCGGTGTGCGTACCCCCCGGAAAGGACTAGCGCGGGAGGCTCGAGAGTCGTTCCGACGACTCGAGGAGATCGACGAGCGCGGTGAATGCCCGGCCGACCGTCGCGCCGTCGAGCACTCGATGGTCGAACGTCAGCGAGAGCGTGCACGCAGGTCGACCCTCGACCCGTCCGTCGACGACGAGTGCGCGCGGCTCGATCACGCCGAGCGCGATCGTGACGGCGTGGCCGGGGTTGAGCAGCGGAGTGCCGAACTCCGATCCATAGCTCCCGGTGTTCGTGACGGCGATCGTCGCGTCGGCAAGATCGTCCCGCGAAAGGGCGTTCGAGCGCGCGCGCTCGGCGAGCGAGGCGATCTCCTCAGCGATCTGCGCGACCGTCTTGGCGCGGGCGTCCCTCAGCACCGGAACGACGAGTCCTCGTTCGGTGTCCGTAGCGATGCCGACGTTCACGGTGCGATGGACGAGGATCCGGTCGCCGCCCCAGCTCGAGTTCAGCATGGGGTGATCGGCGCACACCTCGGCGAGCGCGCCGACGAACAGGGGGAGTGGTGACACGCCGAGCTCGCCCCGCACGGTCTCGAGCGCCGAGCACTCCACCTGCCGGAACGTGGTGACCTGAGGGATCGCGGCGACCTGCGCGAGCCGGTCGGCGATGGCCTTCCGCACCGGGGTGACGGGAACCGTCTCGACGTTCTCCAGGTCGCTCGCTTCGCGCTCGACACCCGCCGCGGCCTCGACGTCGATTCGCGTGACACGACCGCCTGCACCGGAGGGCGTGACGGATTCGAGGTCGACGCCGAGGTCCTTGGCGAGCTTCCGCACGGCAGGCGTCGCCGCGACATGCGATCCGCCTGACCTCGAAGCCGCCGGGCGTGACTGCTCATCCGAAGCGCTTGGCGCTGACGGCTCACGCCGCTCTTCGGTTCCCGCGACGTCGAACGTCACGAGTGGAGATCCGACGGTGAGCGTCGCGCCGGCGGCTACGTGCAGCCGGACCACCTTCCCTGCGAA
>OCZV010000179.1_pt1 | contig 23605 bp, 21 predicted proteins | sample 1539051 | NCBI WGS metagenome assembly OCZV01 (sample SAMEA3113581, study PRJEB22503) | soil metagenome
CGCTGGTCGTGGACGACATGGAAGCAGTCTTTGCGGCTGCCATTGCGCGCGCCTACAACAACTGGCTCTATGACTTCTGTCAGAAAGATCCGGCGCGACTGCTAGGCGCGGGTATGATCTCGCCTTATGATATGAATGATGCAGCTAACGAAGCGCAGCGTTGTGCCAACGAGCTGGGTTTCCGTGCCGTGTTCTTACGGGCCAATCCATTGGTTGACCATCAGTGGCACGATGCTTATTACGAACCCCTTTGGTCCGCTTTGGAAAACCTTGGCTTGTCTCTGGGATTTCACGAATCAACCGGAACCGGCAAAAAACAGATCGGTGAACGACTGGAGCCCAATCTCATGTTGCGGCGAGCCTATGCGCAGCCGATGGAACAAATGTTGGCCCTGGGTTCCTTCTGCGCCGGCGGCGTGTTTGCGCGCCACCCGAAACTGCGGGTGGCCTTTCTGGAAGCCAATTGCAGCTGGTTGCCTTGGCTGTTGTGGCGACTGGACGCGGGCTGGGAGCGGGAAGGCGACGTTTGGGCGCCGGATCTTTGCATGGCGCCAAGCGAATACTTCAAGCGCCAATGTGTAGTGTCAGTGGAACCTGATGAAATCACCGTCAAGCAGGTTATCGACACCATGGGCAGCGACCGCATAGTTTTCTCGACCGACTATCCACACGGCGACTCCAAATACCCCGAAGCCGTCGATCACTTTCTCAAACTGCCCATTGGAAAAGACGACAAGAAAAAGATCCTCTGGGACAATTGCGTCGCTTATTACGCGCTGTAGGATCTCACGCCGGAGACTTACGCGCAAATTCAGCCATCACAGCGTGTCACTCGGCGTATAGCGCTTCGCTCACAAACCGGCTACGCGCCGCGTCCGGATTCTCCCGACTCGAAACCTTTGACGTCATTTTGTGCTAGGTGCCTTCCGTAGTAGCCGTCCGAAAAGCGGTGATGGCGGTGGTGGCGCCAATGACAGGCGGTCAGGGGCAACACGGCGGCGATTAGCAAAGCCCATAGAGCCATAGTTTTCATAATTTTCTCCGTTCTGATCCGTCTTCCTCCGGGTTAGACGTGCGCCGTGCAGAATTGTTAATGCAGCGTCATGACCGTTGTCGCCCACTAGACTTAGTAACGGCGAGACCTCAGGGAAGGCCACACATCGGGCCGTTGTGAGAAACAACAAAGCAGACAAACTGACACGAACGCCGCTTGTGAGCGACGCAACAAAGGTCGCGGCGGAGGTTTAAGGAAAGCAGCTAATCGTTATCTCGTTCTCTCGGATAGCGAGATCTCTTGTCATTCAGGCGATCGCGGAGTTGGCGCTGCTGCTCAGGAGAGAGCCTATGAAGCTCGTCATAACGCTGCCGCAGTCTGTCGCGCCGATCTTGCGGCAAATTTTCCCAGCGCCGATATTCTTCGCGGAGATGTTCCTTGTCCTTTGGCGGAAGGTTTTGCCAGCGCCGATAATTGCGCAAAACATTCTCTCGGTCCTTCGGGCTGAGCTGACGTGAATCGTCTCCGCTACCCCATGCCCAGGCGTAGATGGGCGCAAGCAATGACAAACAAAGAGCCAAAGAGATGACTGTTCGCTTCAATATTTCAATCCTCATTTTCTCGTACCATCGTATTGGGTCATCGCCCTATGATCACCTAGGGCTAACTATTTTGATTGCTCGGCGGCTCGGTTCTTGTTTCATCGAGCGCTTCCAGCAAACGCAACGACTCCAGCATATCCATCGAGTTAAAGAACTCCAGTTGGCTGGCATCCGTCAAAATCTCCTGCGGAATGGCTGGCTGTGACCGGTTCGGCTGAAACGTCAAATCCCCTTTGCCAATAACCAGGGCGAAGGCGAAGATGGCAACGGCCGCGGTTCCAAAAGCGGGAACCGCCCAAGACTGGATGGGCAGCAAAAAGTTTCGCCACCACCCTCTCCGCTCCTGGTAAGCGGCGAGCTTATCGACCATTTCTCGATAATAATCGTCCCAAAAGGATTGTGGCATTTCTTGCGGCCTTGCCATCTGTGGCAACAACTTCCGCAGGTCGTCCAAAAAACGACTGCAACGCAAACATAGCTTCAAGTGAGCTTCTACTCGGCTCCGTTCCGTTTCTAAACCTTCGCCGTAATAGTAAAGCACCAAGTCTTCCTCAAAATCCCGGCACGCCGTTTCGAGCTTGTTTACACGTTCCATCATGATAACTCTCCTTATACGAACTCAACCAGGCTCTGTCGGAGCGCCGCCACGGCACGGTGAAGATAGACGCGAACCGTCCCTTCGGTGGTTTTCATGACTTTGGCGATATCTGGAATCGACAGACCCTGGTGATTTCGGAGCAAAAAAGCGGTTCGTTGTTTGTTCGGCATCGCTTTCAAAGTCAGATCCGCTCGCCGTTTCGCCTCTCCCGCAATAGCTTCTGCGTCCGGTGTTGAGCTATTATCCATCAGCTGCAGCGGTTCCGATGAGCCGTCTGCCTCCGTTTCGAGTCGCTCCCAGACAACCCGCCCTTTACGGCGCATGTGATCCAAGCAGAGATTCACAACCAAGCGGTAGAACCACGTATAAAAACCCGAGCGCCCATCAAACTGCTTGATACGCGAAAAGGCCCGGAGAAACGCCTCCTGGGAAAGGTCTTTCGCTTCTTCTACATCGTGAGTGAAATCCAAGGCAATCCTAAAAGCCTTGTCCATGTAGCGGCGCACCAGGACTTCGAAAAAGCGGCCCTCGCCCTTTTGACACAAGGCAACCAGCTCCTCGTCCGGAAGCTCTTGAGGAGACATTTGTTTCGCTAGAGTATCGATCTTCTTACCTTGCCATCGCGCCGCGAAAATGGGACTGGCTCTCTATTATGTAAGTTTAGACGCCGAGGTCGGTGAAAAGTTAACGACGGGAATCGAGAAAAGCCTAAATAATCTGCCCTTTTCCAAGATTGTCTCGATGCCCTCGATTGACGGTTAAGCCTGAGCTTGTCGGGCCATTTCGAGCCCGCGATGCTGCTCCAAGACGCCGTAAAGGTCAGAAATTGGCCCCATCCTGGGGGAAAACGGCGGGCGCTTAGGGCAAGCTTGTTAGGAGCGAGGTAATCTAATTATGCGCTACCAAGGACGGCTTGGCCGTGAATCAGTCGCCAACGCCGATAATTTTGATGCTTCCGTGCTTGGACTTGTGTTTTCGATTGAGGTGAATGATCACGCCGGTTAACCCCTCGATAACGTACGCGTTGGCAGCAGGGCCGCCGTCAAAGGGCCGGGCGCCGATTCTTCGTATGATCTCCATGACTTTTTGCTTCGCTTCTTCGTTGTCGCCGCATACCAGGACATCTCCGAGATGAGCATCAACGTCGCCGAGGTCAAGGGCGGAAAGGTTGTGCAGCGCACCGATGACTGGCGCTTCATTACCCAGGATCGCTTGCGCTTCAAGCAAGGCAGAGCCCGCCGGCGGAACGAATGGTTTTCCCTTCTTCAAAGGAACGACCGTATCGATTACAATTTTGCCGCCGAGCTGACCTTTGAGAACCTGAACCATCCCTGCCTGTCCCTCGTACGGTACCGCGATTACCACGAAGTCAGCTTCTTTCACCGCCTCTTGATTCGTAGCCCCGGCGAGTTCACCGGCTCGCATCTTCGGTTTGAGTGATTCCACGGCATTCTGCGCTTTTTGCGCATCGCGTGAGCCGATGATCACCTTCACCCCAGGAGCCCCAAGACGCAATGCCAGCGCATTGCCCAAACTTCCGGTCCCCCCTACAATGGCCACAGAAACTTGAGCGTTCATACCACCTCAGAAATGGCGAAAGAGATCCTCCGCCTCCGCGCGCAAAAGCTCCTGGACGGATCCTTCCTCTTTTTGCACTCCGGCGCCGCGCAGGACGACGACGGGAACTCCGTCTCTTTTTCCCATCGCCAACTCCGCAGCCGCGGCAATCTCATCCGCAATAGCCGCTACGGCCGCTTGGAGCCGGTATCCGTATCGATCGGTCGTTCCCCTTTCGTCTTTGATCGGCTTCAGACCGGCGACTCCGACCGCGACATCGACGGTGCCGACACGCCATGGACGCCCAAAACTGTCACTGATTATTACCGCGGGATTCTTGCCGGCCCGCCGTTGGATCTCTCTCCGGATCGCGCGGGCCGAAGCGTCTGGATCCTTCGGTAAAAGAGCAACTCGTCTTTGGCCCACGTTCGACTGATCCACTCCCGCGTTGGCGCAAATGAAGCCATGATGCGTTTCGACAATGAGTGCCCGCCCGCCTATTCTGACGATACTACGGCTTTCTCTCAGAATGACTTCCACAAGTGCCGGGTCCTTGTCCAATTTCTGCGCCAATTCGACTGCGCGCGGCGACGGCTGAATCCCGTCCAGGTGAACGACTTGCCCTTCGGACTTGGAGACGATTTTCTGGGCGATGACCAGAATATCGTCGTCTTGCAGCTCGATTTCTTGCCGGCAGCAGGCCTCGCAGATCAACCGGCCCACGGAATCGCCAGCTTGAATCTCGCCCAGACCCTCAACTCCGATCAGCTCCAGCCGCTTCATAGGCCTCCCGAGCGGCGCCTCTTTTCGGCGTCTCGCTCGGCGAGAAATTGGCGGGCGCGGCGGAAGGCCTGGCCGTCTCGTTGATAAACGAGAAAGCGCTCGAGGTCTTTGGGCTCGTCGATATCGAGGGCAATCTGCTCATTTTCAATGAACCGAATCGGCAGTCCCTGCCCCGTCACCTGGCTCATGTGGTAGGTGAAGCTATCAAAGCCGAAACGCAGTTTGACAATGTCCGGCGGCGCCAAAAGCAAGGCGTTGGTTCCCTTTCGGTCATGGGACGGAACCAGCAAAACAAAGGGCCCCTCCACGCCTTCAGGAATCTGACATAGAACTTGTTCGATATCTTCGGCGCTGACCAGCGGGATATCAGCTGGAATAATCAACAGCGCTTCGTGCCCTCGTTCTTTAAGCTGAGATCGCGCAAAATCAACCGCGCTAGTTTCTCCCCTCTCCGCAGGCTCGCGAATCACGCTCGCACCTAAAGAGAGCGCGACCTCGGCCACTTTGTCATCACCCGTCACAACGTACTTTCCCGCCAATCCGCGCGCCCGCATCACTTCCGCAAACACATCGCGGAACATCGCCTCAGCCAAACTCTCCCGCTCGGCGCTGGAGAGCAAAGGAGTCAGCCGCTGTTTCGCGTTACCAAATCCTTTGACGGGTAAAAGTACCGTAACCTTCATACATGCATGCCCGGAAGAAATTTTTTTATCACTATTTTCCGATGAAGGCCAAGACCTCGCGGGCAAGCAATCGTTTATCGGCCAACGAGTCCATTCGAATGGAGGTTGCCAGGGTCCTAATTCCTAACGCTTCAATTCGGTGCTGATGCTTTTCATCTTCCGTTGCGACAATGAAGGTATTCAGCAAATCCGCATAGCCTTTCGCCACTCCGTAAGCTGAAACTTCCCAGGCCTGAGCGGCCAACAACATATGGGCCGGTCCGCTAACGGCGAATTCGCCAATAATGGGGCTAACACCGACCACAGGCGCAGCGGACTGCTGGAGAGCGGCGCGAATTCCCGGAACTGCGAGGATCGGCCCAATACTTGTGATCGGATTGCTCGGGCAGAGAATGATTCCCGAAGCGTGGTCTATGGCCTCTATCACCCCCGGCGCGGGTTCACTCTTTTCGATGCCATGATAAAAAACTCGCTTTACTTCCGGTCGCCAGCGGCATTTGACGAAATACTCCTGAAACGGGATTTCGCCTTGAGACGTTATCATCCTGCTTTCGATGGGCTGATCTGACATCGGAAGTATGGTAGCGCCGACCCCCAGCGCGCGTCTGAGTCTTTCCGTTACCTGCGAGAGGCTAAAGCCTTCGCGCATCAGCTCCGTACGGGTAATGTGAGTAGCCAGGTCCCCATCGCCGAGCTTGAACCAGCCTTCGTAACCGTATCGCTGCAATTGCTCTAGGGCGGTGAACGTGTCGCCGCGAATGCCCCAACCTTTGGTCTCGTCGCTCTGCCCGGCAAGCGTATACATGATCGTGTCCAGGTCAGGCGAGATTTTAAGGCCCCACAGGACAAAATCATCGGCCGTGTTGCAGATAATGGTCAGTTCAGCGGGATCGATTTCCTGGCTGAGACCCTGAATGAGCTTGGCGCCACCGGTGCCGCCAGTGAGCACGACTATCATAGTACGAATGCTCAGGCGGCGGGCGAGCGGGCACGATATTGGGCGTTGAGCGCCGCAAGGGGTCCGCCACCTTTCACCAAACCGTCTTCACCGCACCATCGCTCGACGTAGCGCAGCAGTTGCGTGGGAAGAAATTTTTCACCCTGTGCGATGAATTCGGGATAGATAGGCAGCCGCGCCTTGAGTTCGAAACCAGCTTCGGCACTTCTTTGCATTAACGATTGCAGGGCCGGCCAGGGCGCTTCCGGGTTGATGAAGTCGGGGGTCAGAGGCGAAATTCCGCCCCAGTCGTTAATGCCGGCGTTGAGATAAAGCTCGTATTTCTCAGGCGTGAGGTTGGGTGGCGTCTGGATATTCATCCCGCTACCGAAGATGAGGCGCGCCAAGGCAATGGTCTTGAGCATTTCATCGCGCGACGGCTCTGGATGATTTCGCATGGGGATTTCCGGTTTAGCACGAAAGTTCTGGATGATAATTTCCTGGATGTGACCGTAGCGCTGATGGAGTTCGCGAATGGCATAGAGCGATTCGATTCTTTCTTCCCAGGTCTCACCGATGCCAATGAGGATTCCCGTCGTAAACGGAATGTTCAGTTTGCCAGCTTCTTCGATGGTCCGCATACGCACCGCGGGTTTTTTGTCCGGCGCGTTATCATGGGGACCGCCGGCAAGCATGAGCCGGTCCGTGACATTTTCAAGCATCAGTCCCAGGCTGACATTAACTCTTTTCAACCGCTGGAGATCCCTTTTGCCCATGACGCCCGGGTTCGAGTGAGGCAGAAGTTCCGTGGCATCCAACACGACCCTGCAAGCTTCATGGAGGTAGTCGAGAGTGCGTTGATGACCTCGCTCCATCAAGAAACGCTTCATCTCGAGATAGATCGCTTCTGGCTTGTCTCCGAGGCTAAAGAGGACTTCCGTACAGCCGAGCGACTTACCTTGGCGTACAATTTTTAGCACCTCGTCGATGGTCATAGTTTGCGCGCCCGGATCATCGGGCGCCTTGCGAAAGGTACAGTAGCCGCAGAAGTCTCGACAGAGATTGGTCAGAGGGACAAAAATTTTGGGTGAGAACGTGACGATCTTACCCTTACTGCGGTTCCGCAATTCCGCTGCGGTCGCGAGCAGCAATTCAAATTCGTCGTCTTGAACGGACGCTAGCTGCAGCGCTTCGCTTCGCGTGAGCGATTTGCCGTCGAGACAATCTTTCAGAGCGCTCTGCATCGCCTCTGCTTGAATATCGGATCAGTTGAACAGGGTCAACCAGCCCAGTTGTCCAAGGCTGATCTCCATGGGGCGATTCTGAGCGGAGCCGACCTGGACTGCGGCAATCTTCAGGGGAACTATGATTATCATGCTCACCTGCGGCAGTTTAGTTTCATGGGCCGATCCTAAGAGGTTTTGCTTTTGCAGCGCGCCAACCCACAGAATGCCGATTTGCGTCCAGCCGATTTCACCCGGCAGCAATCTTTATAGTGCTAATCTCGGGGAAATTCGCCTCGACGGGATGAATCCCAAGGGGAGCCAACTTGAACAAAGCCGATCTCAGTGGTACGTCTTGCGGGTGTTAAGATCCGCGGCTGCGCAGCTTTCTGGGGCTATCACCGACGCAACGACACGACTGCCGGAAGATTTAAAACTAATGGAGCTAGACGCACAGAGACCGCGAAAAAGCAGGTCAGAGGAAAGGGCTAATGGAAAATTTTGATAATGTGTTGGTCGTCGATGCCGACGGGCATGTCTATGAAGGTGATGTCGACATCGCAAAGTGGATGCCCGAAAAGTGGCGTTCGCAGGCCCCCATTCGACTCCGGGATAACCAGGGCAATTCGCGTATCATGCTGGAAGGACGCATTTGGTCGGCTTCCCAAGGACCGGGACCAGGCGTAAGCGGGCCTATGACTGACAAGGCACGTAAACCTCGCCCCGGCATGACTGATCCGGTAGCGCGGCTCAAAGACATGGATTTGGAAGGCATCGATGTCGCAGTACTCTTCGGCACGCAAATCGCGCTCACGGTGAACGGCTTAATGAGCGGCGAACTGGCTACCGTACTTGGCCACGCGGTCAACGAATGGCTGCTGGAATATTGTTCCACAGATCCCAAGCGACTCCTCGCCGTCGGGCTGATTCCCTGTCAGGCGCCGCCAGCGGCCGTTAAGGAGCTCGAATTCCTCGCGAAAGCAGGCGCGGTAACGGCCATGCTTCCGACCAATGTCTACGGCCGAAACATGGGCGATGCCATGTTCAACCCGATCTACGACTGCGCCCAATCCCTGGGTATGACGCTCAGCGTCCACCCGCAAACCGGTCACGATGGCGTGCCGGGCGTTTCCGGTGTCATGGGCGCGGGTAGCGAGCGCTTCTTCAAGTACGTCTACGTCCACATGACGGCGTTCCCGTTTGAATTGATGATCGCCATGATGCACATGATCGGCGAAGGCGTATTCGACCGCTATCCAAAATTAAAGGTCGGTTTCATGGAAGGCGGCGCAGGCTGGCTTCCCTTCTGGGCGGAACGTTTCGACGAACATATCGAGAAGCTGGCGCCGCAGATGCCGGAATTGAGGCGCAGACCGAGCGAGATCATCAGGAGCGAGCAAGTCGTACTCACCTGCGAATCGGAAGAGACGGGTCTCGACCGCGTTTTCGCGGCCAACGGAGAAAATACTGTTGTTTACGCGTCGGACTACTGCCATTGGGATTGTCATTTTCCCTATTCGGTAAAGGACGTTGTGGATTGTAAGGATCTGACTTTCGCGCAGAAAGAAAAACTTCTGAGCCGCAATGCGGTTGATTTCTTTGGGTTGAAGAATCTTCCGCGGCCGCAGGCGCTCAGGATCGCACGCCAAAGCTGGGAGAAGGGCGGCGCACAGAAAGCCGCCAACGCCTAAGGACTTCACCCATGAAGCGTGCCATTGCTTTTGTCGCTGCTCTTTTAACTCTGCCTCTGCTCGTTCCTGGTGCCGCGTCAGCAGCCGACAGACTGCAGAAAATTCGCATCGGCTTTCCGTCCCTGGCCTTTTCATACATGCCGTTTTACGTCGCGCACGAAAAAGGACTGCTAAAAAAATACGGTCTGGAAGCCGAGTACATTCAGATGCGCACCGGCATCCAGCCGCAGGCTTTGATCAACGGCAACATTAATTTTTTCCCCTCGGTCTCCACCGGTATATCCGCGGCTGTCTCCGGTCTGCCCCTCGTCATCGTCCTTAACTTCTGTGATGGCGCGCCTTGGATGCTGGTCACGCACAAAGACATCAACAAGCCGCAGGACTTGATCGGCAAGAACATCGCCATTTCCGGACTTCGCACATCGCCGCACTATTTTTTGCAGGCGGCGCTCAAGAAATGGGAGATCGCCGAGAAGGATGTCGGAATCATTAGCACCGGCGGCACAGCTGACAGCTTTACTGCGCTCGCGAGCAACCGCGTCGCCGGCACCGTGATCACTCCGCCCTTCGACGACAAAGCGGTCTCGCTGGGTTTCAAGAAATTCATGTTCCTCGGCGATTTGGTCGACATTCCGTACGTCGGCGTCGTGACATCGCAGGCCGAAATCAAGAACAATCGGGAGACGGTCCGCGCAACGCTCGCGGCGCTGATGGATTCCGTTGCCTGGCTTCGCGCCCACCGCGCCGAGTCGGCGAAGATGATCGCCGAAAAATTCAGAGTGAGTCAGGCCGAGGCCGAGCAAACGTATGCAACTCTGGTCAAAATTCTCAACAAAGACGGCAGACTCAATCCGAAAATCGGCCGCGGCTACGTGGATCTCCTGCGTCAAGAAAGACCGATACCGGCAGATTTCGATCCGCAGAAGTTGATGGACTTTTCAATGTTGCCCGCTGGCCGATAATCGGAATCGCTGCTGATGCAAACCGACGAGCGTTACTTGACAAAGCGCTTCGGCTTAGTGCCGAATGAAAAGATAGGAGGATCAGATTATGGCATTCAACGGCCACACGATTATTGATGCCGACGGACATGTGATTGAAGATACCAAAGCCATCGTCGAATTCATGCCTCCGGCTTACCGGGAAAAATACGATACGCATAGTTTTTTCAACCCTTTTCCGCCGCTCGATCATCTTCATTCGTCGAACCTGCACGATTTTCCGCCAGGCGCTTTCAATCGAGTGGGTCCGGAGGGTTGGATCGATTTTCTAGAAGACGTTGGGATAGAAACCTCCATTCTTTATACCACGCTGGGACTCGCGTTCGGTAAAATTGTCAGCCGCGATTGGGCCATCGACGTCGCGCGAGCCTATAATGATTGGCTTCACCAAACATACATGAAGCGAAGTTCGCGTCTTAAAGGCATGGCTTTGATTCCTCTGCAGGAGCCGGAAGCGGCGGCGGAAGAGCTAAGAAGAGCGGTGAAAGAGTTAGCGATGTGCGGCGCCATGTTGCCTTCAACCGGAATACAGCCCCACCTCGGTGACCAGCGTTATTGGCCCATCTACGAAGAGGCAAGCCGGCTGGGTTGCGCCATCGCCATTCATGGCGGGGCCCACGAGAACTTGGGACTGGATGACGTGACCCCTTATGCTCCAGTTCACGCCCTCGGCCATCCCTTTGGCCAGATGATTTCCTTTGGCAGTATCGTCTTCAACGGGATTTTTGACCGGTTTCCGAACGTCAAGTTTGGTTTCATGGAAGGCGGCGTGGCTTGGTTACTGGTTTGCATCGAGCGCTTCGACCGGTCTTGGGAAACCCACGTTCAGCATGATCCGCGCAAGCGCTTCTTGGAGCTTCGTCCCAAAGAGAAAGTGAGCGACTATATCGGCAGGCGCATTGATGAGGGGCGCATTTTCGTCGGTTGCGAAGGGGACGAACCCGATATCGCCCATGCCGTGAGGAGAGTCGGCAATAAGCCTTTCCTTTATTCCAGCGATTTCCCGCACGAAGTGAACAATGAGTTCTGTAAGCACGAGATCAACGAAATGCTGGAGAACGATGGCTTGACGGCCGCCGACAAAGCCGCCCTGTTGCACGGGAACGCAAGAAGGTTTTACAACCTTGGAGGCGCGGGCCTATGACGACTCAAGCTCGCATCGGTCTTATCATTCCATCCGGCAATCGGCTGACGGAACCGCAGTTCAATACCTATGCACCGCCTGGAGTGGGCGTCCATGTTACCCGGCTGCGCATGACGGGCCCATGGCGCAGGCCGCCGTCCGAATTAAAAAAATCCCTCGCGGAAGCGGCGGCGGCACTATCGGACACCAAGCCTGGAGTGATTGTTTTCCACTGCACGGCAAACTCCATGGAAAATGGCCTCGCGGGCGAGGCGTCCCTGGTTGAGACGATTGAGAACGCCAGCGGCTGTCCGACGATTACTACGGCGCAAGCGATCACCGCCGCCCTCAGTCACTTCAGGATAAAAAAGCTCGTGCTTATTAGTCCTTACGTCAAGCAGACGAACGAGCATGAAATCGTGTACCTGCATGAGGCCGGCTTCGAGGTGCTCCATGATTTAGGCCTCGGCCTTGAAAGCGATGGCTACGTCGCGGTTACGCCGGAGCAATGGATCAATATCGTAAAGGAAAATACCCGACCCGAGGCCGACGGCTACCTATTGAGCTGTACGAACACGCGTACGATTGAAGTTATCAACGATTTGGAGAAACAGCTTAATCGGCCGGTGATTACAAGTAACCAGGCCACCCTCCGGGCGTGTTTAAAGCAGTTGGGCATTGGCCATGCCGATAACAGGCTCGGGCAGCTCTTCGGTTCACTTTAGAAAACCGGCGCCGGGATGTCTCGCGGACCGGCAAGCTTCTCTCTCAAGCCGGTGTTTCTTTTTTCCACACGGACATTTCGTATGGCCATCCCCAAGGCCTTCCTGCTCCCGACGACGACAACCCATTTTTTGCCCCGTGTCACGGCCGTATAGAGAATGCTGCGATGGAGCATCATGTAATGCGACGTGTGAAGCGGAATCACCACTACCGGGTATTCGCTTCCCTGGCTTTTATGGATCGAGGTCGCGTAGGCCAGACTGATTTCATCAAACTCGTCCGATTCGTATTCCACGATCTTGTCGTCAAAGTCGATGCTAATTTTTCCATCCTCTTTGTCGATGCTGACGATCCGCCCAAGGTCGCCGTTGAAAACCCCTTTATCGTAGTTGTTGCGCAGCTGCATGACTTTGTCTTGAACGCGCAGCAGGGATCCGCCCCTTTCCACGGCATCGCCTACCGGGTTGAGAAGGTTTTGAAGCTCGCGATTGAGTTGGATCGTACCGAGCAGGCCGCGATGCATCGGAGTGAGCACCTGTACGGCGTGAACGACCTGGTCCGAAGGCAACTGAAGTGCCCGTGGGATTCGCTCGCGAACGAGTTCCTTCACTGCATCTAGAATTTCCGCCTCGCTTTCCCGCGCCATGAAGTCAAAATCGCGTTTTTCGCGAGCGTCGCGAAATTCCAACGGTTGCCCCTTCAGAATCCGATGGGCGTTAACGACGATCAGACTCTGTTGATGCTGCCGGAAAATGCGCCGCAGCACTGCGACCGGTACGACCCCCGAATCGATCAAATCCTTGAGCACGCTCCCGGGTCCGACCGACGGCAACTGATCGACATCACCGACCAAAATGAGATGACTGTGCGGATCAATGGCGCTCAGGAGATGATCCATCAACGTCACATCGATCATTGAGGCTTCATCAACGATCACCACATCGACCTGGAGTGGATTGTCTTCGTGACGTTGAAACACGCCTTCCCGTGGGTTGAACTCGAGCAAGCGATGCAGGGTCATCGCCTCTTCGCCGGCCGTCTCGGTCATCCGCTTTGCAGCACGTCCTGTAGGCGCGGCAAGCGCCAAAGAGACTTTGGCACCTCGAAGGATCGCCAACAAAGATATCAGGAGCGTCGTTTTCCCTGTACCCGGCCCTCCGGTGATGACGTAGACCTTCTGCTCCAAAGCCTGCCGCGCCGCCTCAATCTGTTCTTCATCCAATTGGATGGGCAACGCGGCGAAAGGATCCGAACCGCGCAAATCAAGAGCGCCACGAGATACGGCGTCGCGCTTGTCTTTGCGATTCGCAATTCGTTCGGCCTGAAGAAACGATGAAGTCGATAGCAATCTTTGAATCGCTGCGGCGACGCGGTCCTCAGCGTGGTGCAGTTCCGCCAAATAAACCCGTCTCCCGACTTCGCCGGAAGCCTCCTGCAAGACCAGATCGCTTTGCGCCGCCAGCCTCTCGATCGCGATTTCGACCTTCTCTTCGTCCACGCCCAACATCAGCGACGCGTTTTTCTCCAAGGCCGACAGCGGCACAAAGCAATGGCCGTGCTCCGCGGAGTCCCGAAGCACATGGAGTACGCCGGCCTGGACGCGGAGAGGAAAGTCGCCGCGAATACCGATGCGGCTGGCGATGCGATCGGCGAGGAGAAAACCCATGCCGTGGACTTCACGCGCCAAGACGTACGGATTTTCTCGGATTCGGCTGATCGTCTCCGAGCCGAAAGCTCGATAGATCCTGAGCGCCATCGCCGCGCCGACGCCGTGACCCTGTAGAAAGACCATCACGTCCTGCATCCCTCGCTGTTGCTGCCAACCTGCATTATGCGCCGGGCGCGCACTTCACCAATGCCGTCGACGTCCAAAATGCGCAGCGGCTCCGCGGAAAGGACTCTCAATGTGTCGAGGCCGAAGGCGGAAACCAGACGTTTCGCGTACGTGGGACCGATTCCTTTGATCAGCCCGGAACCCAGATATCTTTCAATGCCTTCGAGGGTCGCTGGATCAAGTTTCTCCCAGTAATCAATCTGGAATTGTAAACCGTAACGTGGATGGGTCTTCCAGGAACCGAAGATCTTGATCTCTTCTCCTTCGGCCACCGGAAAGAGTGTACCAACCACCGTCACGCTTGAGGCACCCTCAGTGTCAAGGCGGGCGACCGTGTAATGCGTTTCCGGATGCTGGTACGTGATCCGGCTGACGGTGCCTTGGAGGGTTGATCTTTCGTTTCGCCTGTCTATCAATGGAGCCTCCGAAGCGCCATGCTACTTCAAACCTTACGTACGGTAAAACGATAGGCCCTTGCCTTTTGCAGGTGGGGCGCTAGAATTTCACCCGGGTCAGAAATGTCCGGTCCAATCGCCAAAGTTTTTCCTGTCTCTATCAAAACCGTTTGTTAAAACTGCAAAACATCGCTGCCGTTTTCTCGGATGCATTAGCCGGGAGGACTAGGAGCCGCCGCCGATGATTCTTGAAAACATATGGTTCGAGGCAATTCTAATTGTCATTTTGATTCTGGCGAATGGTTTCTTTGCAGCGTCAGAAATCGCGATGATCGCCACGCGCAAAAGCCGCATCGATACCTTGCTTGAAAGAGGCGTCAAATCCGCTTCGGCAGTCGCGCGTCTTAAGAATGATCCGGATCGTTTTCTAGCCACCGTGCAGATCGGCGTAACCGTGGTCAGCTCACTCGCTTCCGCCATTGGAGGTGCTGCCGCCATCGGCTTTTTGAAGCCGAAGATTGAGTCTTTGCCTTTTCCGTTGATTCCCCGGTGGAGCGAGGCGATTGCCATTCTCATCGTGGTGCTGCCGATTTCATATCTGTCGCTCGTGCTCGGCGAACTCGTGCCGAAATCACTCGCCCTCCGCTTTTCCGAACAGATCGCCTGCCTCGTCGCAGGGCCCATCGATTTCTTATCGCGCATCAGCGCGTTCGTAGTCAAGGCACTTACCGCTTCGAGCAACGCCGTATTGTGGGTTTTTGGCAGCAAAGAGAATGAAGGGGCGAGCTTCATTTCGGTCGAAGAGGTCAAATCGCTGATCCGAGAAGGCGCCGCTAAAGGAATTTTCAACGAAACTGAAAGAGAGCTGATCCATAGTGTGTTCGAGTTTGCGGATACGCCCGTAAAGGCGGTCATGATCCCACGCACGGAAATTCATGCTCTCGAGGTCCACGCCTCTCTGGCTGAGGTGACGAAAGACTTTATCGAAAGCGGTTTTTCGCGGATTCCGGTTTATGAGGGGGAACTCGACCGGGTCATCGGCATTCTCTACAACAAGGACATTTTCAAGGCCCTCCAGGACCAAAGCGAGTTTCGCATCCGAGATTATCTCCATCCGGCGCTCTTTGTCCCCAGCTCACTACCCATAAGCGAGCTGCTGAAACAGTTGCAGCGCCGGCGCCTCGCCATGGCTTTGGTCGTAAATGAATTTGGTGAAGTGGAAGGTTTGGCGACGCTCGAAGACCTGCTAGAAGAGATCGTCGGCGAGATCCGCGATGAATATGACCGTGAGGAGCGGGGGCCCGTTGAACGGCTTCCCGATGGCTCCATGGTGATCCAGGGCTCCGCGATGCTCAAAGATTTAAAGTCGGATTACGCTCTACCCTTCGAGGAGTCCCCAGATTATCACACTTTAGCCGGCTTTGTTCTGGATAAATTAAAGCGGATTCCCCGAGGCGGGGAGCGGGTTGAACACAACGGTTACCGGCTTACGATCGTCGATATGGAGGGCAGAAGGATCGTAAAAATCAAATTGGAAGAAACGAAGAATGCCTAGCGATTTGCTGCTTCCGTGTGGCGGGTCGCTCGAATCCGACGGGTCTCAGGTAAGCTCAATAACAGCGGATCTCGATCTCGTTGCCGTCGGGATCTAGAAAATAGACCGATGTCGCCCGGCCGCGTGCGCCCCAGCGTGAGACAGGACCAGCGTGGACCGTCACTCCGTTGTCCTTCAGGTAATCGACAATTCCGGAGAAGTCTTCTGGCCCGACAACCATGCAAAAATGGTTGAGGTTGCCCTCTCTCTTTTCTCCGGCGACGGGGTCCTTGTCCGTATCCTTGTTAGGAAACAAATCGATAATCGTGTCTTGGTTGATCCGCACGGAAGGAAAACCGACCTCGCCGGCTTTAAACTCATTAACTCGCTCGGCCGTTAAGCCCAGGATCTCAATGTAAAATGCCAGCGAGCGGTCGATATCGCTCACGTTGAGCACAATATGGTCCAGCTCCGTAACCTTTATGCGTTTCATGGTAAACTCCGCTGCGTATTGGATGGTGATGTCTAAGGCGCACGCTTGCCGTCCATCGACCTCATCGCCTCAAGAAAGAACTTGATCTCGTGATTCGTTCCTACGGTAACGCGAAGGCAATCCTGCAACCCTGGGGTATCGAAGTGACGCACTAAAATCCTTTTCCGTTTGAGCGCCTCGTAAATCCCTTTCAGATTTTCTCCTGTCTTCCGCGCCATCACGAAATTCGCCTGCGAAGGATAGACATGATAGCCCAGCTGCTCGAGTCCGGCAGCTAGAGTTGTCCGGCTTCGCTGAATGCGCCGAACGTTTCTTGCCATCCACGGCATATCCTGTAGGGCGGCCGCGGCGGCGACCATGCTCAAGCGGTTCACGTTGTACGAATCCTTGACTTTCATCATGCCAGAAATAACATCCTCAGAAGCAAACGCCAAACCGATGCGCATGCCGGCGAGGGAAAAAGATTTGGAAAAACTACGCAATACAACCAGGTTGGGATACGTGCGAATTAACGGCAATGTTGACGCTCCCTCGTTCTCGGCGAAATCAACATAGGCCTCATCGACCACCAAAATACCCGAAACTGAGCGAGCTAGCCTCTCAATCTCGTTTAGCGGTACCAAGGTTCCGGACGGCGAATTGGGGTTGCACAGAAAAGTCAGCGCTGCGTGCTGCGCAGTTAGCGCTTCCGGAATAGAAAAATCCGTTGCATAGTCCACGGCAGCTCGTTCGCCATCCTGAATTGCGACCAGCGTGTCATAGAGAGTGTACGTGGGTACGGGAAACGCGACGCGATCGTTGGGACCGACGAAGCAGCGCATCAGGATTGACAGCATTTCATCTGAGCCATTGCCGGCGATTATGTTTTCCGGCTCCACACCATAGATGGATGCCGCCACCAAGCGAAGCGTGTCGCTCAGCGGTTCAGGGTAGAGGCGCAAGGACCGATTGATCGCTTTTCTCAGGACCGCAAGAATCCGAGGCGAAGGAGGATAGGGATTCTCGTTAGTGTTAAGCTTGATGATTCCATCATCCTGGGGCTGCTCTCCCGGCATATACCCCGCCATCGCTGCAATATTCGCTCTCAAGTAAAGTGACATGATGCTGCATACTAGCTGCACACCGAACCCATTTCAAATATCGGCAACCTTGCCTCGCAAGCGGCTCTCGATCAACGGGAAATCCCTGGGAAGCGGCAAAGCCTTTTAACAGACAACAAGACATTTTTGTCCAGCCCTTTTCGATTTTGTCCAGAAATCTCCTTGCCGATGGGTTTGAGGCCCCAAATCAATCATCGCTATGTTTCTAACTGGTTGTTTTAGCGTGACTTCAGTTTTTCGCCGTGGCATGTTTTTGGCAAACGCCTTGTCGGACATCGGTTAACGGAAGCCCCGGTTTCTGTTGAGAGGCTCACAATTCATCAGACTGTTGGAACTGAATTGACCCAATGGCACGCCGCAATGGTCGAAACTGAGATTGGGTTAGTTCGGCGAATGGCAAGATACTAAAGGGATATGATGATACAGACAGAACGCGTACCAAGCGGAGTCTCAGGACTCGATCGATTGATGGAGGGCGGCTTTCCCAAAGGCCGCTCCATACTGATAACCGGTGAACCCGGCACCGGGAAGACCATTTTCGCTTTACAATACCTGCTCGAAGGACTTCGTCTGGGAGAGAAGGGAATTTACGTAGCTGCCGACGAGGGGCCTAGTGATGTTATTGAACAAGCGGCATCGTTGGGCTGGGATTTGGAACAGTATATTAGCAAGAAAGAACTCGCGATCCTCAATGCCGGCACCTACCTCAGCACGCTCGGTGGCGGCGGCAAAGAGCGACAAATTGATATCCATAAAGCCATCGGCGACCTTGCCGGCTTTGTCAACCGGCTGGAGGCAAAACGGCTCGTTTTGGATCCCGCCGGCCCTTTTGTGCTGCTGCGCGACACCGCAGCCCGGATTCAAGATCAGACCCGTCTGCTCATGAAGATGCTCCGCACATCGATGGCGACAACGAATCTGTTAACCTCCTATGCGGTGCCGCGCACTGGCGAGCGGGGCATGCACGGCATCGAAGAGTATCTCGTTGCCGGGGCGATTGTCCTCGAGCTGGTGTGGAAGGACGGACAGCTGGCCCGCAGCTTGATCGTCGAAAAGATGCGCTGTACCGACGTGAAGCCGGTGCAGCATGAGTTCGATATCCTCAAGCAGCAAGGCATCGTCCTGCAAAACGCATAGGCGCCCGGAGAAGAACTGTATGAATATCAAGCGCATTTCAACCGGCATCGCCGGTCTCGACAGCTTGTTCCGAGGAGGATTTATTCCGAGTCGTTCCTACCTGGTGAGAGGGGAAGCGGGCACGGGAAAAACGATCGCCTGCCTGCAGTTCCTATTAAGTGGTCTGAAGCAAAGAGAAAAAGCGGTTTACGTAACCGTGGATGAACGCCCCGCAGAGATTCTCCAGACGGCCGCTTCTCTTGACTGGGATTTGCAGAGATACGTTCAGGAGAAAAGCCTGGTGATACTCGACGCGTCCGCCTACTTTAGCGAGCGCGCGGCGGGCGGATCCGAAAAAGGCGCTGATCTCCAAAAAATCGTTTCTGATCTGGCTGCCTATGCGAAGCGCATGGAGGCAACGCGCCTGGTCATTGATCCGGTAACACCCTTAATCCTTTCCGGAGACTCCCCGGCTCGCATGCAGGACGTCGCCCGAGCTTTTGTTCATCTCCTCCAATCCAACCTAACCACGACAAATTTGATCAGCTCGCATCTTCCCCGCGGATTCGATCACGATCCAACCAACGGCATCGAAGAGTTTCTGGCAGCCGGAGTATTGGTTCTACGCGTGCATCAAACCAAAGAACAATTCGCGCGCACCCTTACGATTAAGAAAATGAGGGGCACGGCCGTTGAACCAAACGAGTACCAGTTCAACATTATCCAAGGACATGGAGTCGTACTGGCTTCACCGCAGTTCAGCCCCGCCGCTGTGGAGAGCGAGGCGTCTTTCCGAGGGCTCGAGTTCTTTCAGTTACCCAAGGAAGCGGCCGACAAGGATCCTACGCCCGCTTAGCGAAAGCCCCCTCGGCCAGTCCCGCCTTGGATCGATTGTCTTCGCCCTCTCTTGCAGGCATGGTTTTCGTTCTTTGAGGTATCGGCGCCTTGAGCGCCGTCGCCAGCCGTCTTTTCCCCGGATTTCTTGACAGTCGAGAGATCGATGCTTAAGTTCTCGGAAAGAATGAGGAAAGACGTATGCGATTAGACAAGCTCACGACCAAGTCTCAAGAAGCTCTGCAACAAGCCCAATCTCTGGCGGATAAGCGAAACCACCAGGCGATCGATGTGGAGCATCTGCTTTTCGCCTTAATCGGCCAAAGGGAAGGCGTGGTATTATCGCTCCTACAGAAGTTGAGTGTACCCCTCACGTCCTTGACCGACCAGTTACAAAAGGCCTTGGACCGTCTGCCTCAAGTCACCGGCGCAACGGCTCAAACGTTTATCACCCCGCGTCTGAAAAAAATCATTGAGGGGGCTGAAGCGGAAGCGGAGGCGCTGAAAGACGAGTACGTCTCGACCGAGCACCTGCTCCTCTCGATGGTTCAGGATAACGGCGAAGCCGGGAAGATTCTGAAAGAGCTTGGGGCAACGCGAGATAAGATCCTAAACGCGCTGGTCAGCATTCGCGGCGGCCAACGAATTACGGATCCCAACCCGGAAGAGAAATATCAAGCCCTACAAAAGTACAGCCGCGATCTCACCGATTTAGCGCGGAAAGGAAAACTGGACCCGGTCATCGGCCGAGACGATGAGATCCGGCGAGTCATTCAAGTTCTTTCGCGTCGGACGAAGAACAATCCCGTCCTTATCGGGGAACCGGGTGTCGGAAAAACCGCAATCGTCGAAGGACTGGCGCTTCGCATCGTCAATGGTGACGTGCCCGAAGGTTTGAAAGAGAAAAGGCTGGTGGCGTTAGACTTGGGCGCACTTGTTGCGGGGGCCAAATTCCGCGGCGAGTTTGAGGATCGCCTCAAGGCCGTGCTGAAAGAAGTCACCGATGCGAGCGGTCAAATCATCCTTTTTATTGACGAACTGCATACGCTTGTCGGCGCCGGCGCCGCCGAAGGAGCCATGGACGCCTCGAACATGCTGAAGCCGGCCCTGGCCCGTGGAGAATTGCGCTGCGTCGGCGCCACGACTCTTGACGAATACCGTAAGCGCGTGGAAAAAGATCCGGCTTTGGAGCGGCGATTCCAGCCGATATACGTCGGCGAACCCTCCGTGGAGGACACGATCGCCATCCTGCGTGGCCTAAAGGAAAAATACGAGGTCCATCACGGCGTCCGCATTACCGATGGCGCCATCATCGGCGCGGCGACCCTGTCCCATCGTTATATCAGCGATCGCTTTTTGCCCGATAAGGCTATCGATCTGATCGACGAGGCGGCCTCTCGTTTGAGAATCGAGATCGACAGCATGCCGATCGAGATCGATGAGGTCGAACGAAAAATCCTGCAGCTTGAGATTGAGAAGCAAGCTCTCAAACGGGAAGAGGACAAAGCATCAAAGGAAAGACTCGGCAACCTCGAACGGGAAATTCATAATTTGAAGGAAACTTCCAACGGGCTCAAAGGCCACTGGAAAAACGAGAAAGACTCGATCCAGCGTATCCGCTCGCTGAAAGAAAAGATTGAGGCGACCCGAATTGAAGAACAGCAAGCTCAACGTCAGGGAGACCTAAATCGCGCTGCTGAGTTGCGTTACGGGACTCTTACCCAGCTTCAACGGGAGCTGGAACAGGCAAATCAGAAGCTCATCGAACTGCAGAAGAATCAAAAAATGCTCAAGGAAGAGGTCGATGCGGAGGATGTGGCCGAGGTCGTGGCGAAGTGGACTGGCATCCCGGTTTCAAAGATGCTCGAAGGCGAGATTCAAAAACTCCTCAAGATGGAGGAGCGTCTGAAACTCCGCGTCGTCGGACAAGACAGCGCGATCCATGCAGTGTCAAACGCGGTACGTCGCGCTCGCGCTGGACTGCAGGATCAGAATCGACCCATCGGTTCATTTATCTTTCTGGGTCCGACTGGCGTCGGAAAAACCGAGCTTTGCCGCGCGCTGGCAGAGTTTCTGTTCGACGACGAACAGGCCATGGTCCGCTTGGACATGTCCGAGTTCATGGAGAAGCACTCCGTCTCGCGTCTCATCGGAGCGCCTCCGGGGTATGTGGGATACGAAGAGGGCGGCTACCTCACGGAAGCTGTGCGCCGCCGGCCATACTCGGTCGTACTGTTCGACGAGATCGAGAAGGCTCATCCCGACGTCTTCAATGCGCTTCTGCAGATTCTTGAAGATGGGCGGATGACCGACGGTCAAGGCAGAACGGTCGATTTCAAAAATACCGTAATCATCATGACCTCGAATCTCGGTAGCCAATACATCCAGGATCTGGCGGCGCGGGATCGAAAGGAGATGGAACGCCTTGTCACCGCGGCGCTGCGGGATGCGTTTAAACCAGAGTTTCTGAACCGCATCGATGAGACTATCATTTTCAACAACCTTGGGCGCGACGAGATCAAGTCCATCGTCGAGATCCAGCTGCAGCGTTTGCGCCAGAATCTGGCGAGCCGAAAGCTTGCCCTCGAGATTACCGAACGAGCCAAGGCATTCATTGCGGAGAAGGGTTACGATCCTGTTTACGGGGCTCGCCCGTTGAAGCGAACCATCCAACGTCTGATTCAGGACCCGCTCGCAGTCAAGATTCTCGAAGGCGAGTTCAAAGAAGGTGACCGCGTCAAGATCGATTCTGACGGAGAGGCCTTGCTCTTTGGCCAGGGCGATCCGACTGTGGCGAACGAAGGCTGGGCGGAGAGGACGCTCCATTGACCGCCTCACCCAAGAATCGAAGCAAAAGAATTCCTCCAGGGCTGGCGCGTGTGAGAAAAGAACTTCCCCCGCCGGGCAAGATCATCAAGAGCAAGAAGAACGACAGCCGCAAGCGAGCCAAAGAAAAGCTGCAGAAAGAACTAAAGGAGTCCCTCTCACGGAAATCTTTTTAGAGTCCTTTGGTCCCCTCGGAAACTGAGCTTTGTTGCCTACCCGTCCAACCTTAACCTTCTCGACCGTTGAAGCCTATCTATCGCCACGATAAGATAAGCACGCCTCAACGGAAGAACGCGCAAATCTCTTTCTGTTGACACTTCCACAAACAAGCAGGCTTTCTTCGCCGCGGTCGAGCAGCGTCTCATCATTCTAGCGGAAAGAAGAGTTCCACGACCCATGGAGTCCGGCGGTAAACTGTCTCATAGCCAAAGACATGCGAGGCTGATACTCCTTAACGTTTGCGTGGGACAATTCATCGTCGGCTTAGACCAGCGCGCGCTTTTGGTAGCCTTGCCGACGTTGACACATCGCTTCAACACGAGTCTAAGCACGATCCAGTGGGTTCTCCTTATTTACGATCTTACGCTCATCGGTTTGGTTATCACCGTTGGACGTCTAGGAGATTTGTTCGGACGCCGGCGAATCTACGCGGGAGGATTCCTATTCTTTGTCCTGAGTTCCGCTCTTTGTGGGGCTTCTCAATCCGCGGCCCAACTCATTTTATTTCGGGCCTTGCAAGCCGCCGGCGGAGCGATGATCGCGGCCAACGGGAGAGCCATCGTTTCCATTGCCGTTCCAAGCGGCCAACGCGGCAAGGCGCTGGGGTTTGCATCCATGGCGTTTCACGTCGGTTTTTTAACGGGTCCGACGCTCGGAGGTTTCTTAATCGACGCCATCAGTTGGCGTTGGATTTTTTATATCAATCTGCCGGTGGGAATCTGGGGCGCCTATTTGGCGTGGAAACTATTGGAAGAAAGCAAGGATAATGTAAAGGGAGGATCGGTCGATTTTCCCGGCGCCCTTTTACTGATGTTGACTAACAGTTTTTTTATCTACGGCATGAATCAGCTTCCACACTCTGGGTGGATGGACTTCACCGTTGTGAGCGCAATGGGCCTCTCTCTCGCGGCGTTCGCGCTGTTGGTCTTGGTTGAGTTGCGGGCCCGTGACCCGATCTTGAGTTTCTCACTGTTTCGCAATCGAATTTTTACCGCCTCGATGTTCAGTCTTTTTTTTATAACATCCACACAGTCGGCCATCAGTTTTCTCATGCCGTTCTATCTCCAGAACATCCTCCATTTCTCGCCGTCGCAAATGGGTTGGATCCTCATCGCGAACTCGGTAATGATCGTTATGGTCGCGCCGATTGCAGGCTCGCTATCCGATCGTCTGGGCTCCCGCCTTCTCTGCACGGTGGGTTCCGGCCTGATCGTCATCGCACAATTTCTCATCGCTTCATTGGGTCCGGATTCTTCGATCCCGCGCATCCTCTTTCCCTTGGTCTTGTCCGGGCTCGGTTGGGCGGCCTTCAATTCGCCAAACCAGAGCGCGATATTGG
>OCZV010000180.1_pt1 | contig 23602 bp, 26 predicted proteins | sample 1539051 | NCBI WGS metagenome assembly OCZV01 (sample SAMEA3113581, study PRJEB22503) | soil metagenome
TTCAAGAGACGGATACACGAGGCAGATACAAATACTAGTTATCAGAAATTGGGAGGTTTCGCTATCTTCACCACCAAGGATCAAAGCAGTAACGCCTTCTCTCCTCTATGACAATAACCTAATTTCTGCCGCTGCTATTGTTGCTTTCTGCTTACTAAATACAATACAACCTTTAGCATTTCAATTTCTGTAACTAACCTTTGACTACCTTCAATGTGAGTTACTTGCTCATTCTGTCTTTCCTTTAATTTCAAAAGCTTTATCAACTTGCCTTCATCTCTTGGAGCATTTTGAAGAGTCTTTATTTCTAATTCTAAATGTCTCTTCATACCATCATCATCATAATTCCTCCTCAGAGAGTTCTTTTCCTTAACCGTTAATTCTCATCATTCTCTGGCTTGCTTCAATCATTTTGCTTATGGCTAGTTCCACAGGATCCTATTTTTATTATGGCAATTACTACACACAGATGCTCTGTATACATTATGTCAACAGATGCATTTGTTCCAAAGGTGAAGCCAGAACATGTTATATCTTTTGGTGATGCTATTTTTGCATTTGCAATAACCCTTATGACACTATCAATAGATATACCTGATTTACCTTCCAACTTAACAGAATCACAACTATTAAGCAGACTTTATGAGATGTATCCGAAAGTCGAGGATTATATTATTAGTTTTGCTGTCATAGCAATCTTCTGGATTTCATATCATCAGGTTTTCAATTTTATTACAAGATCCCATATTTCTATGGTTTACCTGAATTTATTGTTCCTTCTATTAATAACGTTCTTGTCAATCACTACCTCTCTTGTAATAAATTATGGTTCATATCAAATTCCATATGTCATTTACTGTGTTGTTGTGATTATGACAAGTTCTTTACTTGCTCTCATATGGTGGTATGCAACGAAAGATTATAGATTGGTTGACAAGGACATCCATCCACTCTTCGTAAGAGGAATCATGGTAAATCTTCTTTTAGTTCCCTTCGTATTTGGTATTTCTATCCTTGTTTCTTTCTTTGATCTGGATATTGCTCAATATTTTTGGTTGATTATTGTTCCACTAAACATTGTTGTTAGAAGGAAATATAGGCACTAAAAAATTGATTAATAGAGCAAACCGATAGGTCTACCATAGCAACAAAATCCTATGATAGTTATAAACAGACTAAACCTGATCCAGCGGGCTTGGGGCTTTATAAACTGTCTAGTACCTGGAGATAAGCCAGTTGTAATTAATAAAACAAAGAGAAAGCGTAATATCCCTTCATTATTGTTTTATATACAATCGGCATGACTTCTCATAGTATGCCTTTATAATGATATTTAAGACCACTCCCCAGGTTCGATGTTTTATAAAATAAGAAGAACAGGATATGAAATACCGAGATAGAATCGACATAATAAGCCAAATTCTAAAAATTGCGAACGGTGGCGACGTTACAAGGACCAAGATAATGTACAGAGGACTTCTTAGTTACGCCCAAATCAAAGAGTATTTGATGCTCCTCACTGAAAAGGAGTTACTTCGCTACGACAAAGAGACTCAGACATTTAGGACTACTGAAAAAGGTCTTAGGTTTCTTGATATATACGATCGAATAGGTGACATGATCAATGAACGACAGCAACGACAAATGTGGATACAAAGGGAGGAAGAAGAAGTCTGATAGAGAGCTGCATATATCTCATCAACACTTTTTGGCTTCTTCTACCTGATTTGCGAAGCGTGAATATGACGAATAAAAGTTCCCTTAAGAGAGTGGTTAAATTCTACTGCTTCTGCCTTCGCAGTTGCTCTTCTGCTTCTTAATACTCAATGGAAAAAAATGAAATAGGGACTTTTTGCAGTTTCATATGTCTAGTTAGTTGGTTGTTGTTATTGGTATTATTATTCTTGTCTTAATCATCATCGCTTTCGACAAGTGGAGGTAAGACTTCGCATCCGCCCAGTCCCTCTAATGCTTCTGTAGTGATTCCAACTGCACATAATCCCTGGTGGAATCGAACATCTTCTTCGCTTACCTCTTCGCCTTCTTCAGGTGGAAAAGCTTCGTGTACAGCTTGGTCTGCTATCTCTATTGCTGCTTGCTGCTCCTCATCTATCTCTTCACCCCAAGAGTTGCAAAAGCTGTTGCTGTTGTCCCTATGGTTCCTAGAGCTACGATGAGTATCGTAGCTAATTTTATGTTTGGATTTATCATTGCAATCGATTAACAACCATTCAAATAATTATCTAGTTTGAAACAGAAATCATAAAAGACTAATCAGAAAACTGATCTAAAATGATTAGATCTCTCCCTGACAGGGCCTATAGGTCGTTGCGTTCCCAAAGCGAGAGCTCATTGTGCTTCTTTGTTTTTCCCTATTGTTAACGTCTGACACATTTGGCCTGATAATGATCTGGACAGTGCGGTTCGCCATAAACTCCAACAGCATCATCGCCACGACCGGAGCAGCAGGAGGAGGAAAAAACAACAACCCTCCCCTCTATGATACACAGCTATAATCTCAGTACTAATGAAGCTGATAGAGTAATCAAGCCATTAACAAAAGAAAGAAATAAAGAAAATTGCTTGCGGTCCCAAGAGCTTCTTTTCGTAGCTATGATGCTTAACCAGTTTATCGTCATGTCTGCGACGATATCTCCAAAGTGCCATTCATGCTAATGTTATTAGGTGTACTAGCACCTGCAGTTTTTATTGTGATACTGTTGCCCAGTGACAGAGACACGCATAACTTTAGGAGGCACTTTTGGCAGCTTCAAGTAATGTTAAATTTACTTTGTTAATCAGAGATTCTATGCTTAATGGCTTTACTGCGAATTCATCCGCGCCATAATCCATTATCCTTGTCTTTTCCTCTGATAAATTCCTATCCGCCAAAACAAAGACCTTCACATTTTTGTTCATCCTTCTTACGTTTAGTATAAGCATAGCGCTTCTATCCGATGCTATCTTTCCATTAACTGTAATTGCATCAATTATATCACCTAGTTCTGCTAATTTGTCAATACATTCTTGCGCGGATAATGCTTGATGGGTTTCATAGCCATCTAACTTGAAGAAACTGCGAATAAACGAGTTAAGTTCAGCGTCATCATCGCAAACTATTACATGCGGTGTCTTATTTTGCATTAATAAGATCATGTAGCAATACGCCCCTATTATCTTCTGTGCTATCAATAAGTTATTCTACTACCCCTTTTTTGTTCTCCCATTTGAGAGGTAATGATGCTGTTAAGTCAAGAATTTGAATTTCTGGGCTTCTAAGTGTAATGATGCATTGATGATGCTTAAAAAACACACCGACACTTAATCTCCTTAGGTTCACTCAAGCTCAAAAGGGCGAGTATAAAAAGGAGGAGAATATACCTGGTGACACTTTCATATTGACATTAAGCTGATCAAGCTTTACAGAAAAAATAGACTTTTCTGTGACTTGAAAGAGCATCATCCTGGCTTGCCAAATCCAAAGAGGTTTGCAAACGACAGGGAGCCGACAGTTGACGAAATTCAAGATAATTTTTACACAATACTTAATATACGCTTTTTTAACGACTTGCAATGCTATGGCGAAGGCAGAGAAAAAGAAGAAGACAGCAAAACCAAAAGTCAGCACAATCCCAAAAGGCTATCACTCTGTTACTCCAGTTCTCGTAGTCAAAGGAGCAGAACAGGCGATCGAGTTTTATAAAAAGGCTTTTGGCGCCAAAGAGCTTGATCGTGCATACATGCCAGGCAGCAACATAATACTGCATGCTGAGATGCAGATTGGCGACTCTCGTATCATGCTAAACGACGAATTTCCAGAGATGAACTGCAAGTCTCCCCAGTCAGTGGGAGGAGCAAGTACTGCATTATATGTCTATGTCAAAGACGTCGAAAGGATATTCACCCAAGCATCGGCCGCAGGTGCAACCGTTACGATGCCAGTAATGGACGCATTCTGGGGTGACAGGACCGGGCAATTGATTGACCCTTATGGACATGTCTGGTCGTTTGCAACCCGCAAGCGCAATCTATCCCCAAAAGAGATACAAAAGGCACAGGAAGAGTGGCTTTCCGAGATGACAAAAGGGCAGCAGGCGCAAAAACCACAATAGCATAAACACTCCACTCTAACGAATAAGGATTAAGGTGTCTCTTTCAGAACGAGCTAAATGAATACAACAAGCAGGCTCATCCTTTTGGTGGGGTGGAGCAATTGCATGACAGTGGAGGAAGAAGAAGAAGAAGAAGCGCTAGACTGAATGTGCCCATATATTTTTGTCCTCTTCGCCCTTTACACATATAGTATGTTGATAGTTCAGGTATTGCGTCTCTTTCATCGTTGCCCTGACAATTTCTTCAGGGAATACTCAGCCAGAGCGTATATATTTTGCCGCCGCTCCACTCCTCACCTTACTGATCTGTATCTAGTCCCCCCTATTCTTTTTCGTAGCGTTTATCATGTATTACAAGGTACGACAAGCAAGAAAAAGTAGTACATACTTGTAGGCTAATTACTGATAAAGAATAATCTGAAGTTTTTTAATGTGCTATGTTTTATATATAGATATAGATATGCCAAGAGGAGTAAAGAAAGGCGTTAGCAAACAAAAGTTTGAAAGGACCGTAAAGAAAATAAAACGTAAAGGCAATGCAAAGAATCCTTATGCAGTAGCAAATGCAAAGCTGGGACGCAAGAGTAGCAGCAGAAGAAAAAAATCACGCAAGTAATTTGATTTATGGCTTGCCAAGTGTTTCAAGCTCTCTTAGCAGACTTGTTGATTCCTATGAAGAATCTATATCTCCTAATGTACAACAAACACACACATACATACATACACACTGATACCTCTAATAATGGGCTCAAAAATGCCAAGACAAGGTACAAACCAAGAGTATCTCTACTTCCAAAAAAGCTGCTCCACGCTGCAACAGTAAGGCAGCGAAATATTTTTCTCCCTCAGTACAAGTAGGAGATTTGCCAGGCGAAGGGCTACCTCACATTCAGAAGGCAAGCACACCACCTACAGTCGGCGCGCACCTTGTTTTCATACCCTGACAATCACATGATTAAATAAAACAGGTTCAGCGAGGAGCATAAAAAATGACAAGGGTGCCAATGAGGTGCCAATGACAGAAACTATTGAGCCTATAATCTCGTATCTATCAGGCTTCTTTTTATCAACTATTCTACCCCAAATGATTGCTGACACTATGAATATCCCGCCATATGCAGCATATACTCTTCCAAACTCTGCGGGTTGTAAAGTCAGGATTATCCCATAGACAAAGAGAATGATTCCGCCCAAAGCGCCTAGTACAACAGTTTTCTTTCCTCGTAGCCACAGCCATACCAGATAGCCTCCGCCAATCTCTGCAATGGCAGCGGCAAAGAATAGTGCTAGTGTAACAAGAGGAGGAAGAGGAGCTTGTATTATTACTTCTGCTGCGACCAGATAGATTCCTCTCCTTTTCTTGGCATATAGAATATGATAGCAACACCGGCCAGTGCAATCGCAGCGCCTATAATATCGAATCTATCTGGGGCAATTCCTTCAACAATCCATCCCCAAATTACAGCCATGATGATAAAGATACCCCCATATGCAGCATAGATTCTATGGAAGTGTGATGGCTGGAATGTCGGAACAATACCATAGAGAAACAACACAAAGCCTCCGAGAGCGCCCATCATCCAGCTCATCCCGTCGCGCAGCCACAGCCATACCAGATAACCTCCGCCAATCTCACACAGACCTGCTATAAAGAAGAAAAGCAATGTTATGGCAATTTTTTTGATTTTGTTACGATCTGCCATAATTTAATGCCCGCAACAAGAAGAGGACTAGTCTATCTGCTTTATGATTATTTCTATATCTCAGGCTCCTTACTTTCATCTAACAATCTATTGAGGTTGCTGTAATGCCGTATTTTGCAGCTGCCATTGGCTGCAGTTATCCGGCGGTATAGTAGTAGTAGTAGCTGCTCTAAGTCCATAGAATCTGTAGTTCACTAGTAAGAAGCTCTTTTAGTTTCTTATTCAGCCTGCATCAAATGTGTTCCGTTGCTGTTGAGCTTTAGTAACTCCTCCTATTGTCAAGCAGAAAATCTATATCTTTTTTGTCTAGGCTGTAATGCACTTACCGTGCTGTTATTGCTATTGTCATACTCTACTGTTAAATGTGTAGTAGTCCTCTGGTTTGATGCCTCATCTGATAAACTCGAGGCTCTGAAACATCTGCTCTACCGGTTGTGGAGGACCACCTGAGGGTGTTGTTACTGCAGGACCTTCGTAGGTGACAAACTCCCCTGACACTATCTGTCTTAGTCCAGGTTGTGGGTTCTCTGGAATAGTCGCGAGAATTGAATAACTCCTCATATCTCCGAATTCAGGACTGAGCTGATATGTCATTTCTATAAGTTTGGCCGGCGCTGTTCTTATTGTTGTATTTGGATCTTCGGGACTAGTAATATTGATTGTGAGGTCTGTGCTATTTATGATTTGGATATTAGTATAATTACGTCCTTGCATTTCCTCTATCACAAACGCTAAGAAATCATCTGGTGTAATACTGGCTGGATCCTCAATGACCTCAAATTCAGGTCTATGGCTTAAACGATCATGTAGAATTTCTACGGCACTTTCGGACTGCTCGCAGTTATACGTTCCTACAGTACCGGGCACTGACTCTTGCTGTGGGCAGATGAGAGCCAGTATGAAAAAGCCTGCCTCATTTGCAACACGAAAGTTAGGAAGATGTAAATTGTCGATGTCCTGTACTACCCAGCCATATGGCACCTCCATTCTAAATCCGTCTGCTGTGTTTTGGAATGTCCCGTTGTGAATGACTGCAGGTATGCTGGTCAGTTGTTGTTGTTGTTGTGCGCTTGCTATTCCTACGTTGGGACCAAAAAGAAGGACAACAACAATAGTAGCAGCAATTGCTGTTAGAACTATTGTTATCATCATTATCATATCCTCATTTCGACTGCGGATGAACGCAATGGTTCTCCTCGTCCCTCGAATCAGATTGTGGCGGCTGTTGTGTTGTCGTTGTCGTTATATTCGCTTGCTGCTCTTGCGCTAGTGCAGAAAAGGGGGCGGCAACTAGAATTCCTTTAAAAAGAATTGTTGTTAGTAATGCTAATGGTTCATATATAATCATGACACAGCATAAAAGTATCTATTGTCATTTAATCCTATAGAATAGGCTAGTATAGTCTCAGATATTGCGCTTAGATGAAAGATATTTTTCTAAAAGAAAAAACCCAAACTAATAATTTAATAGGACAGCTTTTCAATTGTATCGTATGTCAAAGGATAAAATTGCTAATTCCTTTTCAAAGTACTCTGACGGCAAAGTATGCATAATCCTATGCTTGCCTTTTTGAGGCTTCTTGTAACGTCTAGTGATTTTGCTTAAGGATATCCTTTATAATGCATATATATATTACTTGACCACTTGAAGATCCTCAAGCAACTTATCTATGCTTGTGACCGTTTTGCCCTCGTTGTCAGCAATTTGCTGCAGGGCTGGTGGATTCTCCATGTAATCAGGAATTCGTGCAGTTATTCTCTCTTGGTAGGTAGGAACATGCTCGTTTTGATAAAAAACACCAATCGGTATTTTGTTGCCCCACTCATTTGACTTTTCAATCACTTGGGACATTTTCTGATTTATCTCATCAGGGCTATGCACCTCACCATCATATCCTGTTTCTTCTAGCTTATACATCCTCGGCATAGCTTTGCCTGCTTTCGGATCAATGTTATCAAGCCCTTGGAACCATTCCTTGGTATTGATATCGTTATACGTAGGGCATGGCTGTAACACGTCAATGAATGCAAGTCCATTATGGGCAACTGCCTTCTTGATCAATTCCTTCAGGTGACGGACGTCGTAGGAATAGCCTCGTGCAAGAAAAGTAAAGCCTGCAACAAGCGCAAGAGCTATCGGATTGACAGAATTGTTAACATTTGGCTGCGGCAGCGATTTTGTCTTCATGCCCAGTTTGAGCGTGGGCGCAGCCTGCCCCTTTGTCAACCCATATACAGCGTTATTGAATATGATGTAGACCATATCGACATTTCTACGCCCTGCGCTCACGAAATGACCCGCACCAATTCCAAGGCCGTCACCATCTCCCCCAACCGCAATAACCTCAAGCTCAGGATTTGCAAGTTTGGCTCCCTGTGCGAATGGCAGCACCCTGCCATGCAATGTATGGATGCCGTATGTCTTGATAAAATGCGGCGTTTTACCAGAGCATCCAATGCCGGAAAATATTGTGGTTCTGTATGGTGGAACCTGTAGATCTGCAAGTGCCATCTGGATGGCGTTCAATATTCCGAAGTCGCCACAGCCCGGGCACCAATCGTTGTGAACATCTGTCTTGTAATCTGATAGTTTAAGCGCCACTTCTCAACACTTGCCTCCTTGGAGCATCTCCACGTATTATTCTCTTTACACCATTATAAACCTCGTCAAGTGACATCGGTCTGCCGTTATATTTTACGATATGGTAGTTGGCTTCTAGGCCGGTGTGCTGGCGCACCAGCGAGCCTAGCTGACCAGTGTAATTCATCTCTATGTCGATCACCGTCTTGGCATCTTTTAGCATCGATTTGACCAATTCTGATGGAAATGGGTGCATGAGGCGAACTTGGATATATCTGACCTTGATGCCTTCGGCTGCCAGTCTGTCCAACATGTCCAATATCGCGCCCTTTGTTGAGCCCCAGCTGATTATGACTGTGTCGCCACCACTGCCGTAATCTACCGCTTTATCTTCGTCTGGTATTTCCTTTATCGCAACGTCTAGCTTAGTCATCCTCTTGTCCATCATCTGCACCCTTATTTCCGGATCTTCAGTAATGTGTCCTTCCTGCGTATGTTCATCTCCGCTGTTCCAGAAAATCGCATTCTTGGTGCCAAGCACTACCATTGGGCTTATAGGATTGTTGTTGGACAGCTTGAAGCGAAGGTAGTTGCCGGCTACCCCTTTGTCTTCCTCTGTTATCTGCTTTACCCGCAAGCCTCTGTCAATTGCAACCTTGTTGACGTTAAAGTTCTTGCAAGTGATAAGGCTATTTGCTATTGCCTTGTCCAGCATGTGTATTACTGGCATCTGGTAGCGATCTGCAAAGTTAAACACCTTTACACTATCGTAAAAGCTCTCCTCGATGTCGCCTGATGCAAACACTATCCTTGGGAACTCGCCATGACCTGCATTGATTGCAAAGTTCAAGTCTCCCTGCTCGTGGCGCGTCGGGAGACCTGTCGAAGGACCTGTTCTCTGATAGAGGGAGACCACCAATGGCACTTCATTCATACCGGCCCAGCCAAGCGCTTCAGCCATAAGTGAAAATCCTGGGCCTGATGTTGCAGTTGCAGCGCGGACACCGGTAAGGGCACTGCCAATCGCCATCGTGATCGCCGATATTTCATCTTCTGTCTGCATGACAACTGTAGAGCCTTTCTTGCCGGGGGAATCGTAGAGATCCAGTATCTCGTTTGCCTCAAGAAACTCACTATCGTCTGACGCAGGAGTAATCGGATAGTAGGTCTGGAAGCGGCAGCCTGCGACCATCTTGCCTAGAGCGGACGACTGGTTGCCCTGCACTATTATTATGTCTGGCTGGGGAGGCTTTGTCTTTAGACGGTAGCTAAAGTTGCTCCCTGGAAATTTTGCCTTGGCATAGTTGTATGTGTGAATGGAAGCCCGTACGTTCAGGTCAGCTACTTTCTTTTTTGTGCGAAAGATGAATTGAATGGCCCTTGATAACACTTCGCTATCAAAATCCATTATTGCCATTGAAGCCGAAATCGCCATGACATTTACCATACGAGTCAACTTGCTGAGTGCAGGATCCTCTGCCTTTTGAGCAAACTCTTGCAAGATCTGAAAGAATGGCATAGGGAACAAGATCGCGCCACGTCTTTTGGCGTACTCAAGTGCATCCTGCACTGTAAATCCCAAGCCTGCCTTTTCCAGCACCTTTTTAATACGCACTGCAGCGGGGTCGTCAACAGTTGGCACCTCATCAAGCGAGGTGTTGATGATGTCTGAATCGTAGATTATAGCACCACTTGCAGTTACCTCTTCAAAGTGGCGAAAGATGGTTTCAGCATCAAACGAAACGAGCATGTTGATCTCGTCAACATGAGAACGCAAAGGTTCGTCGCTAACCCTTACAGTAAAGTAGCTATGCTCACCCTTGATGTTGGAATAGTATTCCCTCTTGCCAAATAGGTGCAGACCTCCTATGGCGCAGGCACGGGAAAAAATGTTTGCGGCAGAATCGACTCCGCTTCCTTGGGCTCCCCCTATTACCCAACTCAACGAATTCGTAATTGTTTTTTCCAACTTGAATTCCTTCGCGTGTCCTTCTTTTAATGCTTTAGAACTATTATTATCCGCCACCGGTCGCAGCATCGAAGAGGCAGCATTCGCATGAATCCTTCTGACCGCAGTAAGGGCAGACGCACATACATGCATCAATGGGATTACCGCAATTTTCGCAATTCACTTCTTCAATACTGCTGCCTGCCATCATCTTCCCCGTGATGTTCTCATGCAATTAAACTATAATTATACTTTTTTACCTGACAGTGACTGATTTTGCAAGGTTCCGTGGGAAGTCTGGATTCGCATTGTTCTGAAGCGCAAGGTAGTAAGAAAACAACTGCAACGGGATGATTTCAACCAGCGGGTACAGCAAGTCGTTGTCTATCTTGGGAATCTCAATCATCGCATCATAAATGTCATTTGGCACATTTGAAATGCCAATTATCTTGGCACCCCTTGCCTTCACCTGGTACGCGCTAGAAAGCATGTCGCTGTAAGTCCTGTCGTCAGGGTTGAGCACAAAGACCACTGCATTCTTATCCATCAGAGCAAGTGGACCATGTTTTAGCTCACCTGCTGCAATTCCTTCTGCATGGACATAAGCAAGCTCTTTCATTTTTAGCGCGCCTTCAAGTGCAATTGGAAAATGAATAGACCTGCCAAGAAGGTAAATGTCGTTTACCTTTGGCATTGTAATGTTCACTAGCCTTTCAATACTTTCCTGTTGTACAAGCATTTTTGATATCTTGTCTGAAATTACCTCCCTATCAAAGCCAATCTTGCCTCCACTGATCCTGTCAAGTATTGCATAGGCTAGTGACACCTGACCAGTAAAGCTCTTTGTTGCTGCAACGCCGATCTCAGGGCCTGACTTGATGCTGAGCGAAACATCTGCAGTCCTCGCAAGCGAGGACGTTTGAACATTTACAATGGATAGTATTTTTGCGCCAGCTTCCCTTGCAAGCTTGGTCGCCGATAGTACATCTGCAGTCTCACCACTTTGAGATATCGCAATAATTACAGTATCTTTGTCTATTGAGTCCAAATTGTACTGGAACTCACTTGCCATAACTGGCTCAAACCGCTTCTTCAAAAAGCGAGAGCCCATCATAGAGACTATAAGTGAAGTATGATAACTTGTGCCACTACCAGTGACAAGGATATTGCTAGCGCTTACAATTGAATCACAGAACGCCTTTATCTTGTGCTCGTCTTGGTAGGTGGCTGCCTTGACACTTGTGCGTTGCTCAAATATTTCCTTGATCGTATAGTGTGCAAATTCACCTTTATTGGCGTCAGCAAGCTCCCATGCTACCTTGGTCATGCTCCTTGTCACCGGCTCGCCACCGAAATTGACAATGCTGACTCCAGCCTTGTCGATTATCGCCATGTCTCGATTGTCAAGAAATATTGCCTGATCTGTATACTGCAAAAAGCCAAGCACATCGCTTGACGCATAGTAAGTATTGTCAGAAATCCCAATGACGAGTGGCTCATCAAGTCGTGCACATGAAAGCGTGCCATTTGCAAACATAGCTACAAATGCGTACGAGCCTTCAAGCTGATTTACTGTTTCCATCATTGCTCGCTTGATGTCTATATCTGTGTTGTAATATTCTTCAAGCAGATGAGCAATGACTTCAGTATCTGTCTCGCTTCGGAATATGTGTCCCTTCTTAACTAGCTCTTCCTTAAGTGGTAGGTAATTTTCAATTATTCCATTATGTACAACCGCGATATTGTTGTTACAGCAAGGGTGAGGATGGGCATTGTACTCCGTGACACCTCCATGCGTAGCCCACCGGGTATGGCCGATACCAACAAACCCTTCCATTCCTGCAAGATTAAGGAGGCTGTTCACTTGGCCTACCTTACCGATCCCTTTTCTTACGGAAATCGTATTATTAGTTGAAAGTGTCGCTATCCCCACGCTGTCATAGCCTCTATATTCCATTCTCTTGAGGCTGTCGACTAGTGCTGGCGCGACAATATCCTTACTAAGGATACCAATGATAGAACACATCACTAATCTTTGAGAAAGAGAGCTTTTATCTATTGAGTGTTGATACTCTGTTTTTATTTAACTAAGAAATCACAGGTAATTTTCTTCATTGTGGGTTAAATACAAATACTACAAGTAGAGAGACCTGAATGTTCCTTCTATATATGAATATAAAATTGTTGTACGCTTTTTTGCTTCCGATTAAATCACAGAATTTTCATAATAATAGGTATTTCTACGCTTCTTCTTATGGCTAATATAATGATCTGTGTGGATGACAACAGATTTTTCAATCATATACAATTTCAATAGCAAAAGCTTTATGTTGTGGCTGAAGGGCAAAGAGGCCAACGGATCTATACACTCGCACCTGAACCAAGGTGTTTTCCCTGCTACTAACTCTACATGAAAGGCGTGCGACCCTTCTGCCTCGCTTCTGCTATTATAACAAGCCAGCCATCAGAGATCTCAAATCCTGACTAAGGCATATGTCGCTCCCAAGCACTTTAGCCTAAAATGGAATAATCATACAGAAGATCATGGCTAAGAATATGCTTTAGGTAGGCAGGTTAAAGAGGCTCTTTAAGCTTAATTTAGGATAAAAACACCTTCTTGCAGAAAAATTGTGATCTGACATGCTTTTATTCTGAGACGCTTTATTATAAAAGTCGTTGAAGATTTACACTTTCAAGTGCCCAGCATGTGGCTATGAGTCAAAGCACCCTGTTGGGACTCCAGACATGGATCAAATCCTAACTGACGTCAATAACGAATTTGCTCAATATAGACTGTTTGTATGCAGAAAGGAGCTCACACTAGTACATGCAGATATACTGGATGCACATTTTGACAACAAGTGTCCGTCGGACAAGAGTGAGCTGGAACCGATAGATGATCCTGAGCATGTCAAATGCCCTCGATGCAGTAAAGAGTTAAAGGTTGAAGATACCAAACCACTGGCTACAACGGACGGGTCCGCAGAATAATAAAAAATATGTCTAGCTACCACTTCTGTTAAGAACTTGTTGGTATTTCTTCGCCGCTGTCAATTTTTTAGTGTACGGCAACGAAGCTTCGTGGTTATATACTTCGATTGCTTTCCCAAGTGACATGCCTTTTCACTTTGGAAAAAAAGACCAATCCGAAGTACATTTTATCACAGATAACATAACTGACAAAGATGAACTAGAAGAAATTAGGAAAATTGCCAATAGGCTTGGTCAAGATGAAAAAGTCCGGTTTGTTGCAAAACAATCTAGAATGAAACCAGGTGGCTCTGCATTGGCTACACCTAACATAGTTTTTGCAACTGACAGGCGCATAATAATCAGAAATCCTACAATGCTGGGAATGCGCGAAAATATTGAGGATATTCCATATGACAAGATGACTAGTGTCAAACTAGAAAAAGGTATTTTCTCATCTACAATTCTAATTAGGGCTCCAGGGCTGAGCGAAATAAGTCGAGTTAGCAAGCATAGTGGACTGATCGCTTGGGGACGAGGAGAAGACGGACAAATTGACGCTTTGCCAAGAGATAAGGGAGAACGGCTTTTTACAATTATCAGGGAAGGGATAGATGGAGCCAAGAAAGTAGCAGCAGCACAGTCTTCTGGCACCATTGTTAACCAGCAGCAAATATCAATAGCCGATGAATTGACAAAGCTAGCTACACTAAAACAACAGGGTGTCATTTCTGAGATTGAGTTTACCCAAATGAAGCAAGATTTGCTGAAGAAAATGCAAGGATAGTGAGACACACACCCGCGGTGAAAACAAGAGTATAAGTAGGTTTGACAAACACATGGCCTATCGAGCATAGACCACCAACAATAGAGTTCAAGGAACTCTTCGGTCTCTTAAGAGACCATAAAAATACGGGAGAAAACCTTCGGTTTGCAAAAAATTGCGATATCTCACGTATTTCCAAATTGCGTAGACAGATGACCTCCTTCCTTGCAATTTCAAATACAATTGAAATCACCAACAGGATTTCAAGATACAATTAGAAATGTCTCGTGTCGATATAGTGCATTTGCAGCCTGTATGCAGCACTCAAAAAAGCAACCAATTTTTTGGCTAGTGCGTCTTTGTTTAACCAAAAAGTAGAACAAAACATAACATCCTTCGATAGTCATCATCATATTGTGTTTCTCCTTATTTGCACCATGTGAGAGTGTTATGGATAGCTACCTAATAGGTTATTGTACTGGCAATCCCCTTCTGCTATCTCCAATCGGTTGTTGTTCAAGAGGTCAGGTTGCCTATTTTATGCTATCAATTGATTTTATAGCTAGGTTTAGGTACATAAGAGCTCCTTTCATATCATTATCCTGTGATGCTGTAGATGCTTCTTCTATCTGAGTTCTTGCTTAAGATGCTGTCTGGCTTATTGCTAGAATATGCTAGCACCGCTAGGTGCAACAGTTGCTGTTGTATTGTTTATGGTTGTATTTCCTGCAGTAGCAAGTGATGTGCTAGTGTCATTAGCACCAATGCTAGCACCACTAGGTGCAACAGTAGTTGCTGTTGTATTGTCTGTGGTTGTGGTAGCATTAGTATCTACAGCAGCAGGTCTTCCTGTTATTGTACCGTTTTGTGGTAAGCAAGCAGATTGCACGGCAGCTGTAGTAGTTACATTTGTTTCGTTGGCTGCCGGCCCCAATGATGCTCCACCCGGCGCGGGTGTAGCCGCAGTTTCTTTCCTCCATTTCAAGCGCGATTCTAAAGGAGGGTATTGTTCTGCCCATTTACAATACTAACGAACCTCTATTATTATAATCATCATTTTTTGTTGTTGCCGCGATCCCAATGCTGCTGAGGATCACTCATGAGCACCACAATAGATACCAGCTGGCACTGAAAGGCAGAGAGAGACATTGTTCAATCTGAAAATGAAATACGGGGGTAGCCGACGAAGCTAATAGAGAAACCTCCTACGGGCGTCTCCTAGAATTTGAGATAAATCAGAAAAAGTCACAATTATAACCCGTATGCTCGGATGTGTGTGCAGTTCATAGAGAAATTATTCTGAAATTAGATCCATAAGTCATCAGATAATCCTTTAAATGCAAACATGCCACTAAATTCGTAATGAAGGTTACTCTTTTTCAAATTATTCCCATAGCTGCCGTGGTTTTTTCTGTGTATGCTCTATCTATACCACCACCACCATCATTATTATTTGCACAGCAGCAGACTAGCAATTACTCATTTGTCACAGCATGGGGCAACTCTGGAAGAGGATTTGGTGAATTCAGCCAACCTTTTGATGTTGCAACAGATTCAGCAGGGAATGTCTATGTGACTGATTATACTGCTCTGGCAAATCAAGTTCAGAAATTCTCCTCTGATGGAACATTCATCCTTTCATGGGGCTACCTTGGAACTGGAGGAGGAGGTTTTGCAAATCCAGCTGCCATAACAATAGATTCTAACGGTATTGCGTATGTAACAGATTGGGGTAACGCAGAGCAAGCAGTACAGAAATTCACATCAGATGGTGCTTTTCTAGGCATGTGGGGTTCTACTGGATTAGGTGAGGGACAGTTCATAACCCCTGGTGGCGTTGCAGTAGACTCTCAAGGCTTTGTGTATGTAGGAGACTTTGGAGAGAACAACAACATACAAAAGTTTGACAGTAATGGTAATTTCATCTTAAGCTGGGGCAGCCCGGGTTCAAATGATGGTCAATTCACAAATCCTGCAGATATAGCCATAGACTCTCAAGGCGTTATTTATGTCGTCGACAACGGAAATGATCGCGTTCAAAAGTTTGACAACAGTGGAAACTTTCTAGGAAAGTGGGGAACATCAGGTTCTGGAGACGGACAATTTAGTTCTCCATCAGGAATAGCGATAGACTCGTCTGATAATATTTTCATAGTAGACAGAGCCAATAATCGCGTTCAAGTTTTTGACAACAACAGCAATTTCATAACTAAATGGGGCTCACCTGGCTCAGCTGATGGACAATTTGACAACCCTATAGGAGTTGCTGTAGATGCAGACGGAAGGGTCTATGTGACTGACGAAGGGAATGCCAGAATCCAGGTGTTTAGTAGTGGAGGAGGAGGCTAAAATTCGTTCATTGGATACGATACAAGGAGCCTTTCTGCTTTTTATTTCAAACATTAATATACAATTTGGCGCTACCCCGACTGGGATGAAAAAGAGGTTCTTATTTTCTGTTTTCATTGCTATCCTGTTTTCGGCATTAATTATTGTACCTATTTCCCTAGGTGTCACTCCTATTTATGCACAAGGACCTTCCATTGCACCTGATAATAATAATCAGGGGCCACCAGGACCACGGCTTCCTCTTCCATTTGGTCAACAACCGCCATTTGGTCAAGCAAGCAATTTTTCCTTTGGACCAATAGCCAGTATTCAGAATAACGAGTCTGGCCAACCTGCCTGGGTTGTTGTAGGATTCTGGAGAAGCAACTTGCTTTCGTTCAATGAGACAACAACAACAGCAGCAACAACTACCGAAAATGGCGATGGTAACGCTTCAAGCCTGGCAGATGCGGCGGTATTCAATGCAAACCTCAGGATGATAATGCTCAATGGATCAGGAGCACACACTCACGTGATCACGAATTTTATACTATCAAATGTTTCATCTAATGAAAACGGAACAATGACGTATACTGGCAATTCTACGGTTAGCATGCCTGATGCTCCAATTGTAGATGTACCTACTACCATTAAGGTATCAGGTGAAATCATAAGCATCTTCCCTGATCCATCAAAAGTGAATCAGCACTTTGGCAACACTCCTATCTATGGAGCCGCGATAGAGGAAGAAGGTCCAAGACGGCCGCCTCCTGGCCCGGCGCCGTTCCCTTAATTTTTGAAGGCCTTGTGGTCTAGGAAGATTTGTTGTAGTCGAGGTTCTTGTCATCGTTTTCTTGAGAAGATGCACATCGTCACCTTTTAGTGCCCGCGACAACAAATACATCGATTAATGCATTAGCTTCATAGGGAGAAGATGAAGTAATAATCACACACAGTTGCAGCTCTCTTCTTCCTTAATCTTCAAACCTACGTCACACAACCTTTCTTTTCTGCTTCATTTCTTTCCATACTGCTGCTTCTTCTTTTAACCCGAGCATCTTTCTAAACGAGTTTGCAGTGGCGGGTATATAATGGTGGTATGACAATTGTATTATTACTACTTTATCTTACTATTTCGTACCCCTTACGCGTATTGTCAAACACACACACTACTGCAGAGGAGGTTGGTGTGCGTGTCAAGCGTTGTATCTCAACTACTAGAAGAAAGTAAGAGAGGAATAAGAAAAAACAGTCAGGCAAGCAAGAAACCTCTAATGCTTGCAATCTTTATTATTATTATTATTATTATTCCAGCAGCGGTGCTGTAGTATTGTTGGAGTTGTTGTTTGCTATTCTGACACTTGTTCTTCTTTGTTTCCGATTTCTTCCTCTTCTTCCTCTTCTTCTTCGCTAGCTGGTTGGTGAACCCTTTCCTGCAGCTTTTCCACCTTCCTTGCGAAGACAAGATAAGCGGTATGTCCAATCATCCTCATTGATGGACGAGTCATTCCCTCTCTTGCCTCCATCTCGCGGATCATAAGTTCTACGCAGTCTATATCAGCATAACCGCTTTTCCTTAACTGTGCTGTAGTTTTTTCGATCTGATTCACCGTAGGACAGATAGCCACAAATGCACCGCCGCCTTTTAGGGCGTCATACGCCTGATCGACTACTGTCCAAGGATCACCAAGGTCTACGGTTGCAACATCAGCACCGCGGACATCGATGCCCTGATGTGGATCATATTGTCGGATCGTTACGTACTTGTCCATACCGGCCTTTTCGAGGTTGCGCTTTGCTATCTCCATGAACTCAGAATTGACGTCAAAACTGTAAATGTGACCCTCCGGCTTGACGATGCTTGCCATGAAGGTAGCAAGTGCTCCACTGCCTGTTCCAATCTCGAGCACCTTTGAGCCGTTTTTGAGCCCAGTACGCGCCGCTATGTATCCTAAATCCTTTGGATAAACTATCTGCGTTTTGCGCTCTGACTTCATTATAAAATCATGTATGGTAGGCTCCATAAGGAAAATGAGCTTTCCTTCTGTGGTCCTGATTGCCGAGCCATACTCCATGCCGATTATCGAAGAGACATCAATTATTCCAAGGTGCGTATGGAACCTTTTGTCCAATGCTACCTTGGTAAGCCACTTTTTGCGTGGAGTGTGGAACAGCAGCACATAAGAGCTTTCCTCGATCTTTGTCAAGGCAAGCGGATATAGTTGTACGCATTGAATAAAAATCAATCTAAAAGGTAGGTACGTTATAGTTTGTAAGTAGATAATAATATCCCGGCAAGCATTAAGAATGCCTTTGAGGTCTTCCACAAGACCAGCAAAAACTCACCCAAAAAAATTCAGTTCCGATGAAAAACTCTCCTTTCAATGACGTAAGGATAATAATGATGATGCAGGCATTGCATGCTACAGAGACATATGTGATGAGAGAGAGAACATAGAGGCAAAGTATGTATGTGGCTATATAGCAAACATTTCGATACGGTTATGGTTTATGCATATTGACACATATTATCATTACATGCGATCAAGCGCAGTTATTCCAAGCACTTCCAGCGTATTTTTCAAAGTAATACCAAAGGCTTTAACGAGGGCGAGGCGAGCCATTCTCACCTCATTATCTTGTTCCCTTAGCACAGGAACCTTTTCATAAAAGAGATTAAATGTCATCGCAAGGTTGTACGCATAGTGAGCAAGTGACTTCAGACAGAGTGACTTGGCTGCGTTCTCAACCACAAGATCTAGCTTTGATATCTCCTTTATCAGAGCAATTTCTGAGTCATGTGTCAGCTGTTCAAATGCAAAGTTAGTTCTTCCTGCCATAATAATACCTTGTTCTGACTTTTCTTGTATGCGCTGTGACCTAGCATATGCGTACTGTAAATAGGGACCAGTGTCGCCTTCGAGGCTCAGCGACTCTTTGATGTCAAATGTAATTATCTTGTCAAGGTCTTGTTTTATCATGTTATAGCGTATGGCAGATAACGAGATCTCATCCGCTATCGTATTTAGCTGCTGATCCGAAAAATCAGGGTTTCTAGTCTTTGCTTCCTTGTATGCCTTTGCATGGAGAGCATCAAGCACGTAGTCGGCATTGACGTAAATTCCCTTCCGGCCTGACATATGCATAAACTGTCTATCACCGATATCGATTCCAAACTCCTTGGCAGTATCGGAGCTGAGAGTCACTGCTTCATAGCTGAGGTGGAAATATTTGTGGCCATTGCCGCTGACCCCAATCTTTGAAAGCACTTGTGAGATTATCCCCTGGAGTCTTGACTGTCTTGAGTCAATTATCGTAATCACTCGTTCACCACCATTGAATTTCTTATCAACAGACTTGCTGCTGCTGCTGCTGCCGCTATCCGCAAGGGTTGTAGCGTAAAGCGTTGAGCCGTCCCATTGCTTTGTGTATTCCTGGTAGTAGAATGGATCTTCAACAAGCCCTAACTTCCATGCAGCGTAGGGGATATCTTTTGCAATGTATGTTGCAGTGCCGTCGCTCCTTACCAAGACCTTGTCCTCATCCTTCTTCTTCTCCTTGCCCTCTATCACCCAGCATCCCTTGTTCTTGCCCTCTGTTTCATACTTGGCAATACCATTACTTTTTAACAGCTCAAAGGCCTTGCTCCACAACTTTGAACCAACAATGTGAGTTTCGAAATTCAGCAAATCATAATGCACTTTCATGCGCCAGCATGTTTTCAACTGCTCTTGCAAGACCCGTTGTGTAATATCCATAGCAAAGCGGGCGATGTCTGACCTGCCTTCCTCTATCTCTTTGAGTACCAGCTTACGCTTCTCTGCAACCTGCGGATCTTTTTCATATATCTCGTTTATCTTGACGTATACTTCATCACCGCAGTATTGGTCAAACTTTTGATTCTTTGTTGGAGGTGTGACGGGAAAGCCTGCAAACTTGAATCCCACTACAATATCTGCTATCTGCACTCCGGAGTCATCAATGTAATTGAGGACTGTTGTCCTATGGTTTGTTGCCCTCATTATGCGGTACAAAGTGTCACCAATTATTACATTGCGCATATGACCTACATGCAGGGCCTTATTTGGGTTGATACTCGTATGCTCGATAATGATGTGCATATCCTGTCCAAGGTTAGGATACCCATAATTCTCGGGGTTTGATAGCACATACGATAGTGTAGCCGGCGACAACCGCGCATAGTTTGCCTTGAAGTTAATATAGCCACCGGCAGGATCCATTGACAAGATATAGCTGCTGCCTTGTATGTGTTGTCTAAGTGCTTTGGCCAGCTCAATTGCTATTTTGGGAGGAGGCTTTTTTAGATGCTTGCTTAGGAGGAATGCCACATTGCATGATAGGTCGCCAAATGCTTGCTGCGGAGGCTCTGATACATCGAACTCAATTACGGGGTAGCCTGCAGATGTAAGTGCCGAGGAAACAAGTTCACGCACCTCGTGGATTAAAACTCGAAGAGTCATGCTTTTACCCCTAGATAGTTAAATGCGACAAAATCTATTGCTTCAACAAGGCCTACACCTTCCCTTCCGGCTACCACATGATCCGCCTTGGCCTTAACACTTTCCTCGGCATGGTCAAGCGCAATACTGCAACCACAAATGTCGTACAAAGGTACATCCGTCTCACTATCTCCGATTGCGACAACCTGTTTGGGGTCCACCTTGAGCACCATGAGTGCCTCTTTAAGTCCATACGCCTTGTTGATCCCTTTTTCATTTATGTGAAAAGCGTACTTGCTATCCGATAGGTAAAGGGGAAGGCTGTACTCGTCTAGAATTTTCTGGCCCTCCTTTAGGTCAAAAGTGCGAAGCAATACTACTTCAGTCATTCTAGGAAAGACTGGCTTTATCTTTACACTGTCAATGCTTTTCTTTAGCACTTCGTAGCCTTGGATGCATTTTTCCTTGCTCGCCAAGAGCTTGTGCTCCTGTGGTCCAATTGTGACTACTCCTCCATTTTCGCCAATCGCAATTCTAGTCGTGCCACCAAAGACTGCAAGAACATATGCTTCAATAGATGACCTGCCTGTGACATAGATTACATTGTAGCCCATCTTTTCAAGGTAGCGCAGCTTTGCAAGCGCTGCAAGATGCACCATGCCACCTCCATTTTCAGTAAGGGTGCCATCAATATCTACCGCGAAAACCTTAATTGGTGCTGCCAAGGGCGAAGTTAAAGCACAATCTAAATGTTATAAAAGTGTAGTGAGAATAAAAAATTAGAGTTATGCCCTGACCTCCATCTTTTGCCAGTTGTTGTTTAAGGCGGTGATGGTCTTGGGCCTGTGAATGGCGATGGAAACAAATAGCCCGGCGAGAATTGCAGATCCAACTATCACTGATGTTAGGTCATACAATAGCATTTCATACAGACCTCCACGCGAATGTTGTTTTTTCTTCTCCTCGCTTGCCGATTATCTTGCCCATTCTCCAGGCAGCTTCCATTGCAACAAGGGTAGGGGCAAATCCTAGCGCTACAAGCATTAATGAGTTGATTAAGTCTACCATATTAGAAAATAGATGGTAATTGGATTTTAATCCTACTTGATCAGGCTTTTGATATATCATATGGTAAAGCTTGTTATCATGAGCATAACTGATCTATCATAAGCAATTTTAAAACCTAAATTATCAGTTACCTAGTGTATGTGTGTGACCATCTGAAAACAGGCGAGAAGGAATATGACTAAGAAAAAATGGATAATAAAAGTGCAAAAGCACTCTTCGCAGATTTAAAGTAAGGTAAGTAATAGTGGCAGCTAGGAAGATATATCCATCGTAAGTGATTCTTTCAACATCTCTTGGAAGGAATTTATGTCATGCGCGGTTATTACAGCAGTGGTAGTATTGGTTGCAGGAGGCGGAGCAGCAGCAGCTGCTGCAGCCGTCAAGAGGTTAGCAGGCGGAACTATAGCTGAAGCGGGTCCAGTAGCAACATCAGATACATTTTCAGGTTGCACTGACGACAGTTTTGCTTTGCTGGGGCCTCTTATCCTTCTATCTGTCAGCGATTTTTGCTTTTTGACACTTATCTTAATCTTGAACCCGTACTGGCCGCGATTGCTCCATTTATCTACTTCCACAATGTTGCCTAAGCCAATCACCCTTTCACCTTCCGGAGTAATTACTGTAAAATCAGTTCTGTCTCCGATCTTAATTGTAGATACTTTTTCATAAAAGTGATGCCAGTCAAGAGGGTTTGTGATTAGTGCCTGCACCGTCAGAATGTCTCCCACCGCGACTTCCTTGATATAGCTTGGGAGAACTTCCATGTTGCAAAGCTTTGCATACATATAGACAAAATTATGCACATCTAGAATAAATAACTTTTGAAATGGTAAGCAGATATTAGAATGAAATACCTTAAATTTTGGATTTTGTATATATTTTGTGCAATAATGCTATCAGAATAGTATAATATTTCTATTGCAGGTCTTTGGCTGCTTTAATCTCTTCTACTAACTTGTGTGCAAGAATCATATTCTCAAACTTGAATATCAGGCTGTCAGCGCTATTGACAATTTTGATCATCATATAGGGACTTTCCTTCTCTACTATTAGACCAACTACTCCGAACATCACGATGGTTTGTGATGGCAAGTCCTTTCCTTTAGCTAATTCGATTTCGGATACTTCGCCAATAGGGATTGTGGCATCGAGCTCGGGAATATTCATTCTATTGTGATATAGCACGATCGTGACTTCTTGTTCTATTGGAGAGGGTAGGAGGCAGGAGCCAATATATTTCACCTTTGACACAACTATTGGACGATCCTGTTCTTGAGTTATCATGTAGATAATAGCATGACATTATAGATAATATTAGCACCATGAATGTTACATTATTCATTGTAAGAGAAGTTAGTAGAACAAAGATAGTGTATATAATTTTTCGTTGGAGAGTCTACCTTATTTGTAATATTACACTTAAAATTCGAAAAAAGGTATATGTTTAATATTAGAGGCTATTATCCAACATAATTGGAATCGTTGAGAAAGGTTGAGTATGTTAATGTTGGCCTGACAATGCCGCGTCCAATTTTTGGACAACTCCTAAGTTAGGAAAAGATCTCATAAATATTGTCTTAAATTAGAGGATTTTGCTAACTATTATTATTCTTCTTCTCTTTCATTATCTGTTCTATTTTCTCTATCATAGGTTGAAGCCTTATTG